>Ga0326728_10009231_pt1 | contig 23866 bp, 16 predicted proteins | sample MB3enrmetagenome_FD_207602 | JGI IMG/M metagenome (GOLD analysis project Ga0326728, IMG submission 207602) | Lab enriched peat soil microbial communities from McLean, Ithaca, NY, United States - MB31MN | ecosystem: Environmental > Terrestrial > Soil > Wetlands > Peat | place: USA: New York... | reverse complement strand
CCGTCTGAATTCAATCACGCGGCCCGCAATTCACTGGACAGGGGCCTCAACGCCTTGAACATCGTTTTGGACAAGGCCACCCGCAACGGCCACGATCCCGATTGGGCGCAACCGCAGGAAGTCGGTTCCGGCGGACTCTCCATCGCCACCGTCGGTGACCTAGACCGCGCGCTGGAAGGCATTGATCTCGGAAACACCTGGCTCTTCGTTCGCTCCGGCGCGTCGGCCATGCCGTTCGCCGCGCTCTTGGTGGCGCTGGCCCGCCAGCGCAGGAAAGCGCCCGCCTGCCTTTATGGCTGCATAGAAATGGACCCGCTCGGCGTCTTGTCCCACGAAGGCTCTCTTCCGCAATCCCTCGAAGACGCCTATCGCGAAATGGCGGCCCTTCTCCGTTGGGCGGCTGCCGGCGCGCCTTACCTTCAAACCATCTGCGTCCACAGCCGTTCCTGGCACGAAGCCGGAGGCCATGCCGCGCAGGAACTTGCTTTCACCCTGGCCACCGGCGTTGAGTACCTCCGGCAAATGCATCGGCGCGGCCTCGATGCCGCGACGGTCGCCCCTCGCATGCGTTTCGCGGTCACGGTCGGCGCCGATTTCTTCATGGAAATCGCCAAACTCCGCGCTTTGCGGATGTTGTGGTCGCGCGCCGTGGCTGCGGCGGGCGGCGGTGAAGAGGCCCAAAGACTTTCTCTCCATGTTCGCACTTCCCAATGGAACAAGTCCGTTCTGGATCCCTGCAACAACATGCTGCGGACGACCGCCGAAGCATTGGCCGGCGTTTTGGGCGGCTGCGACAGTATGCAGGTGGGCGCGTTCGACGAGGTCATTGGTCAACCCGACGATTTCAGCCAGCGCATTGCGCGCAACAGCCAGCTCATTCTGCAAAAAGAGTGCCAGTTGGGCCGGGTGATCGATCCGGCGGGCGGCTCATGGTATGTTGAAATGATCACCGCCGAACTCGCCAACCGCGCCTGGTCGCTCTTTCAGGAAGTCGAGAAACTGGGCGGCATGGAGGCGGCATTGAAGGCGGGTTTTCCTCAAAAAGCCGTTGCGGCCACCACGGCTGAGAGAATCAAAGCCATCAATCGCCGTCGTGATCCCATCATCGGCGTCAACCAATACGCCAATGCCAAGGAACCGGCGCTCGAACGTCCAGCCCTGGAGGCGGAAGCATTTTACAAGCGCCGCGTTTTTCAAATCACCTCGCACCGGACAAACTTGGAAGATTCGGACAATGAACTTGTCCTCCAGAAACTCACCAAAGTGATCGATCTGAAAAGCCCGCGCATGTTCGACGCCTGCGTGGACGCAGCCGCGGCCGGCGCCACGCTTGGGGAAATTGCCCGCGCCATTCGCATTCACGACAGCCCATGCAGCCGCATCACTCCAGTTTGCATTACGCGCGCCGCCACGGGCTTTGAGCGCCTGCGCGCCGCCATCCAAAACGTCGGGCGTCCTTCTGTATTTCTGTGCAACATGGGAACGCTGCCGGACTACAAAACGCGCGCGGATTTCTCGAGCAGCTTCTTTGCTGTCGGCGGCTACAACGTCATTTCGCCCGAAGGTTTTCGCAGTCCCGAAGACGCCGCCAAAGCCTTTGGCGGGTCAAAGGCGAGAATCGCGGTCATCTGTTCGACCGACGAAAAATATCCCGCCTTGGTGCCGCCCCTGGTCCGGGCCCTCCGCGCGCAACGAAACGACGCCATCATCGTTCTGGCTGGATTGCCAGCGGCCCAAGTCGAAGCCCACAAAAAAGCTGGCGTGGATGAATTCATTCACGCTCGCGCCGACGCGCTTGAATTATTGACTGCATTCCATCACCGCCTCGGAATTGATTTATAAGCAGATTCCCCGACTTCACCAACGCCACCAGCCGGTCAACAAGGGGGACGCTCATTTACCGCTTACGTCTGATGCCATTTGCGGTATGAACCGCACTATTGAGCAGGCACTCAAGCTCCGTAGGAGCGGCATAGTGCAATTGCGAACTGGAACTGGTGAAAGGGTCAGTGAAAGGGTCAGTTCTCGGAATCGAGTATTTTGGACTCTTTCACCTTTCATCGTCGCTTATTTGTTCCTGCGCCGAATTCAATTTGTTCCAAATTGATTTCCGTCATCTTACCGCCCTCCTTCCATCCGTTAAGCCCATAATTCCTTGATTCCGAGGATTGACCCTTTCACAAGTTTAATTCTGTGGGTTGGCCACCAGCACGCGGCCGCAAAGTTGGCTCGCGCCGACGGGGCCGTAGGAGCGGGAGTCGGCGCTGGCACGCCGGTTGTCGCCCATGACAAAGTATTGCCCGTGATCCAGCCGAAATTGCGTCAGGCCGGTCAGCGGATAGGTTTTCGTTCCAGCCTTGAGGTAGGGTTCGCTCAGTTTGCGATGGTTGATCTCGACCCAGCCGCGTTGGATGCCAACCGTTTCCCCAGGCAGGCCGATGATTCGTTTGACGGCTCGCCCGCCCAGACCGTCAATGACCACGACGACGTCGCCGCGTTGAAAGTCGCGCACGCCGGCGCGCATCACGTACTCGCCACCGGGACGCAGGTTCGGGGTCATGCTGGTGCCCTGCACAATGACCATTCCCATGCCGTACTGGCGCATGCTCAGACTGATCAAGCTGGCGCCCAAGATGAGCAGGAATAATTGAAATGGCGTTGAGGCTCGCATTTCCAACTTTTCTTTTTACGACTGCTTGGTTTTTTCGATCGGTTTTCCGACCCATTGGCTCAACAATGCTGCCTCAGTATGGTTCGCAGTGTGGCACTTTTTTCCTGATCGGTCAAGCTTTTTTTCCCTTGGACAGCATTTGTCCATTTGGCTGTGCCATGATGAAAATCAAAAACACAAAATTACCCATGAAGAACAACAAAACCGTGGCGCGGCCAACCGCAACCCAAGAAATTCAACCACGGATAAACACGGATGGGCACGGATCAGAACTCTTTACCCCATCTGTGTCCATCCGTGTCCAATCTCGCGTGTTTTGCGCCTCTTCGCGGCTATTTCATGTTTTGTCTTTCCCCTTTTTGCATGAAATTGGGCCAACAAATCGTTGGCTTGCTTTTCTCCATCATCGCAGTAATCATTTGGATGATGGAATCTGAATTATGAATACATTCCCCGATTTCACCACTGTCCCGTTTCACGCCGCTCCGGCCGGCGTCAGCCCCGGGCAATGGCGCGCCCGGTTTGAAGCTGAAACCGTCATCAAGTCACTTGACGAATGCGTTCAGCAAACCCTGGAGGGGATCGATGTCCGGCCGCTTTACACCGCGGCTGACCTCGACGCCTGCGAGCATTTGGACACCATGCCCGGGTTCGCGCCCTATGTGCGCGGCCCTTACGGCTCCATGTACGTCACCAAGCCGTGGACCGTCCGCCAATACGCGGGTTTTTCAACCGCAGAGGAGAGCAACGCTTTTTATCGCCGCAACATTGCCGCCGGCCAGCAGGGCTTGTCGGTCGCCTTTGATTTGCCGACGCATCGCGGTTACGACTCCGACCACCCGCGCGCTTCGGCGGACGTTGGCAAAGCGGGCGTGGCCGTGAACTCGGTCGAGGACATGAAAGTATTGTTCGGCGGAATTCCTTTGGATCGCATCTCCGTTTCGATGACCATGAACGGCGCGGTTCTTCCGGTGATGGCGTTTTATATTGTCGCTGCCGAGGAACAAGGGGTGAAACCGGCACAACTTACCGGCACAATCCAGAACGACATCCTCAAGGAATACATGGTGCGGAACACTTACATTTATCCGCCCGGCCCCTCCATGCGCATCGTCGCGGACATCTTTTCCTTCACGTCCAAAAACATGCCCAAGTTCAACTCCATCTCCATCTCCGGCTATCACATGCAAGAGGCAGGGGCGACGGCGGACTTGGAATTGGCCTATACCCTGGCTGACGGCCTCGAATATGTCCGCACAGGTCTCAAGGCAGGCATTGATATTGATGCTTTCGCGCCGCGACTCTCCTTTTTCTGGGCGCAGGGCAAGGACTTTTTCATGGAGATTGCCAAACTGCGCGCCGCCCGCGCCTTGTGGGCGAAGCTCGTCGCGCAGTTCCATCCAAAAAATCCCAGGTCAATGGCCCTGCGCGCGCACTCGCAGACCTCCGGTTGGTCCCTGACCGAGCAGGACCCGTTTAACAATGTCGCCCGCACCTGCGTCGAAGCGATGGCCGCCGCGTTCGGGCAGACCCAATCACTCCACACCAATTCGCTCGATGAGGCCATCGCCTTGCCGACCGATTTTTCGGCGCGGATCGCCCGCAACACCCAGCTTTTCCTTCAAGAAGAAACGGGCATCTGCAAAGTCATTGATCCTTGGGGCGGTTCCTATTATGTCGAGGCTCTGACGCAGGCCCTGATGAAACGGGCGTGGGCGCATATCCAGGAAGTCGAAGCCCTCGGCGGCATGGCCAAAGCCATTGAAACCGGCCTGCCCAAACTTCGCATCGAGGAGGCCGCCGCGCGCCGTCAGGCCCGCATTGATTCGGGCAAGGAATCCATCATCGGCGTGAATTTGTTTCGATTGGAAAAGGCCGAGAAACTTGACCTTCGTGAAGTGGATAACACCGCCGTGCGCCAATCCCAAATCCAGCGCCTGCAAAAACTCAAGGCGGAACGCGACAACGCCAAAGTCCAGGCCGCTCTCGACGCTCTCACCCGCGCTGCCGAAACCGGCGCGGGCAACCTGTTGGCGCTGTCCATTGACGCCGCGCGCGCCCGTGCCACGTTGGGAGAGATTTCCTTTGCCCTTGAAAAAATCTTCCACCGCCACAAAGCTGTCATTCGTTCTGTGTCCGGCGTTTACCAATCCGAATTTGGCCAGGACCCGCAGATCGGGCAGGTTCGCCGGTTGACTGACGAGTTCGCCCGCAAGCATGGCCGCCGTCCGCGCATTCTCATCGCCAAGATGGGCCAGGACGGTCATGATCGCGGCGCCAAGGTGATCGCCACCGCCTATGCCGATCTGGGCTTTGACGTGGACATCGGGCCGTTGTTTCAGCAACCGGACGAAGTCGCGCGAATGGCTTCCGAGAATGACGTCCACGTCATCGGCATCAGTTCGCTTGCCGGCGGCCATAAAACCTTGCTCGTCCAGCTTGTCGAAGAGCTGGGCAAGATCGGACGCTCCAACATCATGATCGTGGTGGGCGGGGTCATTCCGCCGCAAGACTACGATTTCCTGAAAAAGAACGGCGCGACGGCGGTGTTCGGGCCGGGAACCTGCATTCCAGACGCGGCCACGGAAATGCTGGCGCAATTAAGCGCGCGCACGGAAGCATGACCGCTTCCGATCCAACCATTGATGACTATGTTTCCGGCGTCCTGGCTGGCAACCGCGCCATCCTTTCGCGCGCCGTCACCTTGATCGAGAGCCAGTCGCCGCGGCACGAAAAGAAGGCCCAGGAAGTCCTGCAAGAGCTGTTGCCGCACACCGGCAAGGCCAAGCGCATTGGCATCACCGGCACGCCTGGCGTTGGCAAAAGCACGTTTATTGAAGCTTTCGGCTGTTACCTGATTAACCAGGGCCAGTCGCTGGCGGTCCTGACCATTGATCCCAGCAGCAAACGCTCCGGCGGCAGCATCCTCGGCGACAAGACCCGCATGGAGAATCTCAGCCGTGAATCACGGGCCTTCATTCGCCCTTCACCGGCCGGTGACAGTGTTGGCGGGGTGGCCCGCCGCACCCGCGAAACGATTCTCGTGTGTGAAGCGGCCGGTTTTGACCTGGTCCTGGTCGAAAGTGCGGGCGTCGGGCAGAGCGAGGTGGCCCTGCGTTCCATGGTGGACTTCTTTTTGTTGCTGTTGTTGCCAGGCGCCGGAGATGAATTGCAAGGCCTCAAAAGAGGCATCATCGAAATGGCCGACGACATTCTTGTCACTAAGGCAGACGGCGACAATCGTCAACGGGCCGAACAAGCCCGCCTGGAACAGCAGGCCTGCCTTTCCTTTCTGCAACCGGCCACGCCCGGCTGGAAGGCGGAAGCGGCCCTCTGTTCGGCCCGGACAGGCGAGGGGATTCCTCAAGTCTGGGAGCGCATCGAACGATTTTTCCGCGAGTTGGAGCCTAAAGGCGTCATTGCCAACCGCCGTCAACAACAGACCGTTGAATGGCTCACCGATTTGATTCGTGATGAATTGCAACGCCGTTTTGATCATCACCCGCGTGTTCAGGCCCGTCTTCCCGGACTTCGGGAATCCCTGCTTCGCGGTGAAATCACCGCCGTTTCCGCCGCGCGCCTTCTGTTGGCGGAGTTCGACGGCTCCCCGGAGAACTCAGATTATGATAACGAATTATGATAACAAAAATTGACCATCTCGGAATCGCCGTCCAGTCCCTGGATCAAGCCGTGCCTTACTATGAGAAGGCGCTTGGCCTCAAATGTGAGCGCCGCGAAGAAGTGGCCTCGCAAAAAGTCCGCACCGCGTTCTTTTCCGTGGGCGATGTGCATCTGGAACTCCTTGAGCCAACCAGCCCGGAAAGTCCCATTGCGAAATTTCTCGCTAAAAATCCCGCCGGCGGCATCCATCATATTGCCTTCAGCGCGGATGATATTGAAAGCCAGCTTCGCCAGGCATCCGGCGCGGGCGTCAAGCTGATTAATGAAAAGCCTGTCGATGGCGCAGGCGGCAAGTGGGTCGCCTTTCTCCATCCCAAATCAACCTTTGGCGTGCTTACCGAGTTGTGTATGCCTAAAAAAAGTGGATAGTGGCCAGTGGTGAGTGGCTGGAGCAGAATGGAAACAGATGAAAATTAAAACATTGGTGGAAGAGCTCGAAAAAAGGCGCGCGGTCGCGCGGGCGGGCGGGGGTCAGGACAAACTGGAGGCCCGCCGCAAAAAAGGCCTGATGACCGCCCGTGATCGCCTGGAGAAACTTTTCCAGGCTGGCACCTTTCAGGAAGCCGGCCTTCATGCCGAGCACGAGTGCCACAACTTCGGCATGCAGGAAAAGTCCATGCCCGCCGATGGCGTCGTGACGGGCACGGGCCTCGTTGATGGCCGGGTGGTCGCGGCCTTCAGCCAGGACTTTACCGTCGGCGGCGGCGCGTTGGGGCGCATTCACTCCAGGAAAATTTGCGACCAGATGGACTACGCTCTCAAGGTCGGCTGCCCCATGATCGGCTTTAATGATTCGGGCGGCGCGCGCATCCAGGAAGGCATCGACTCCCTTTCCGCCTACGGCCAGGTGTTTTTTCGCAACGTCCTTCTGTCCGGTGTCGTGCCCCAGATTGCCATTGTGGCCGGGCCTTGTGCCGGCGGCGCGGCTTATTCGCCGGCCTTGGCGGATTTTATCGTCATGGTCAAAGGCAGCGCCAACATGTTCATCTGCGGGCCGGAAGTGATCCAGGCGGTCACCGGCCAGAAATGCACCATGGATGAAATCGGCGGCGCCACGGTCAATGCCAGCATCAGTGGCAACGTTCATTTCGTGGCCGACAACGATGCGCACTCGATCCAAATTGTCCGCCGCCTCCTCTCGTTTTTTCCCTCCAACAACCTGCTGGATCCGCCCCACCATCCCACCCCGCAGATTGACTTGAGCAACGATGCGGAAATGGATCGCCTGTTGCCGGAATCCGCCAAAGACGCGCTCGACGTTCCCAAAGTAATTGGCCGGCTGGTGGACAACGGCGATTTGCTCGAAGTTCATGCCGAATGGGCGCGCAACCTCATCATTGGATTCGCGCGCATTCAGGGCATTGTCGTTGGCATCGTCGCCAACAACCCTGCCGTCAAAGCCGGCACGCTCGACATTGATTCGTCGGACAAAGGCGCGCGCTTCATTCGCTTTTGCAATGTTTTCAACATTCCGCTGGTCACTCTGGTGGACATTCCCGGTTTCATGCCGGGCATTCAACAGGAGCGCGGCGGCATCATCCGTCACGGCGCGAAAATGCTCTTTGCCTATGCCTCCGCCACCGTGCCCAAAATAACAGTCATTCTTCGCAAGGCTTATGGCGGCGCCTATCTGGCCATGTGCAGCTCCGATATGGGGGCGGATTTCGTTTTCGCATGGCCCACCGCCGAGATCGCCGTCATGGGCGCCGAAGGCGCGGTCAAAATTCTTTACAAACGCGAAATTGCCGCCGCCAAGGACCCCAAAGCCAAAGAAGCGGAGCTTGTGACAGAATACCGCAACAAATTCTGTTCACCCTACCAAGCCGCGAGGGAGGCGATGATCACCGACGTCATCGCGCCATCCGAAACCCGCGCCAGGATATCGCTGGCGCTTCGCAACACCCTCACCAAGCGCGTGTCTCGTCCCCCCAAGAAACACGGAACTATCCCGCTCTAAACCGTTATGTCCATCCCCGCGCTTCTTCTAATTCAGGTTGCCATTTCACTATTGGTGGTGACCCTTTACCACCTGTGGGTGTCCCGCAGAAAGCAAGCCGCGCCAGTGTCTCAGCAACCTGTGCCATTGTCTCCGGTTGTCGCCGCGCCCGTTGCGACACCGCCGAAGACTCCCCCGGCGGTGGTAACGGCGCCGCCTGAAATAATTGCGGTTATCGCGGCGGCCATCGCGGTGGTCCTGGATCGTCCTCACCGCGTTGTATCCGTGCAGCCAGCGGTGGCCCTCGCGCCGGAAGGCAATGCTTGGGCGATGGAAGGGCGCGTGCAACAATTCCTGTCCCACAGGGTCCGATAGCCATTTGAAACGATAAGAGCCATGATCAAAAAACTCCGCGTAACGGTGGACGGCAAATCTTATGATGTGACCGTCGAAGTCCCTGATGAGCCGGGCGCTTTTGCCGCCGCGCCGCCGCCTCTTGTGAGTGCGCCAGTCGCGCCTTCCCAGCCTCCGCCGTCTCAGGCCGCTCCCATCGCAAACACCGGCGCTGTTCCCGGCGCGGTGGCCAGCCCTCTGGCCGGCCGGGTTATCGCGATCCTGGTCACAACCGGCCAGGAAGTCAAAAAGGGCGATCATCTGCTGACCCTCGAAGCGATGAAAATGAACACGGCTGTCTCCGCCCCGAAAGCGGGGAAAGTCGCGGAAATATTGACAACGGTTGGCGCCGCAGTTGACGAAGGCCAGATTCTGGCGCGGATTGAGGATTCAAAATAATGACTCAAGCGGACACAGTCGGTTGCTGTTTTTGTGAGGACTGGCGTGTCCATGAGCTTGCCATCACAAACTCAACCAACCTTGTCGCCGCCACATTTCCCGCCTGGGAAGCCGTCCGCGCCGACCGGCAGACTGCCGGCCGGGGGCGTTTTCAACGCGGCTGGGTTTCGGATGAAGGCGGGTTATGGCTCTCCGCCGTTGTTCCCACCGGACCGAATGCCGCCGACTGGCGGGCTTTGCCATTGGCGGTGTGCCTCGCTGTCTGCGATGCGCTGCAGTCAGTCGGATTAAGGCGCTTCCGCGTCCGATGGCCCAATGATGTGCTGGTGGATGACCGCAAACTGGCTGGCTTGCTGGTGGATCAGTTCGCTCCCGGACTGGCCGTGGCAGGCATTGGCATCAACGTCTTCAATCACCCTGAAACTCACGATCCCGGCTTGAAAAATCGGGTCGCCCGCCTCGCTGATCTGATTGCCACCCCGCCGGATTTGCGCCAGTTGACCCGGATTGTCCTGGGCAATTTGCGACGAGTGGTGGACCAAATGCGAACACTCGGATTCGCCTCGTTGCTCCCGCGGATCAACCAGATGTGGGGCCGCCCGCGCAGGGTCGAACTCGACCTCAATGGTAATCTGCGCCTTGGAACTTTTGGTGGTGTTGGCCAGGACGGAGAATTGTTGCTGTTGAGTGATTCCGGCAACCAGGCCGCCTACGATGCGTCTCAAGTGCGGCATTTGAAAGAAATTGATTTATGATCAAAGACACCTTCCCGCGCCTTGCCGCCGCCGAGGCTGCCGCACAGATTCAAAACGCCCAAACTGTCGCTTTCAGCGGCTTCACACCCGCTGGCGCCGCCAAGGAAATCCCCAAGGCCATGGCGGCCCGCGCCTCGGAGATGCACGCCTCCGGCCAGCCATTTCGCATTGGCGTCATCACCGGCGCTTCCACCGGCCATTCGCTGGATGGATCGCTCGCGCGGGCCGACGCCATCCTTTTCCGCACTCCCTACCAGAATGATCCTGATTTGCGAAAAAGCATCAACGAGGGGCGGACAAAGTTTTACGACATGCACTTGTCCCAGTTGCCGCAGGCGGTCCGCTACGGCTTCCTTGGCCCTGTCCACTGGGCGGTGATCGAAGCCTGCGATGTCACTGCTGCCGGCGAAATCACTCTGACCGCTTCGGTCGGCGCCACGCCCACCTTTTGCCGGGTCGCGGACAAAATCTTGATTGAATTGAACCGGTTCCATCCCCAGGCCCTTCGCGGCTTCCACGACATCTATGAACCCGAAGACCCGCCTCATCGCAAACCCGTGCCCATCCTTCGCCCGGACGACCGCATCGGCACTCTCACTGTAAAAGTCGATCCGAAGAAAATTGCCGGCATTGTCGAAACCAACCTCCCGGATGAAGTGGGTTCTTTCAGCGCCGTGGCCGATACGACCGCGCGCATTGGTGAAAACGTCGCTGATTTTCTCGCGGCTGAACTTCGGCGCGGACTTATCCCGCCTTCCTTCCTGCCCATCCAATCCGGGGTCGGCGATACCGCCAATGCCGTGCTCAAGGCCATGGGCGCGCATCCGAAAATTCCAAGGTTTGACATGTACACCGAGGTGATTCAGGACGCCGTCATCGCGCTGGTGAAGGACGGCAAAATCCGCTTCGCCAGCAGTTGTTCGCTGACGGTCAGCAATCCTGTTCTGCGAGACATCTACGAACAGATTGATTTCTTCCGTTCCAGGCTGCTGCTTCGTCCGCAGGAGATCACCAACAACCCCGAAATCATCCGGCGCCTCGGCATCCTCTCCATCAACACCGCCCTTGAGGTGGACATCACCGGCAACGTGAACAGCACCCATGTGCTGGGCCGCAACATGATGAGCGGCATCGGCGGGTCCGGCGACTTTGCCCGCAACGCTTTCCTCTCCATCTTTACCTGCCCCTCCACGGCCAAAGGCGGGAAGATCAGCACCATCATTCCCCTGGTCAGCCATCTTGACAGCAGTGAACATTCCGTCCAAGTCATCATCACCGAACAGGGCATTGCCGACCTGCGCGGCAAATCTCCGATGGAACGGGCCAAAACAATCATCGAAAACTGCGCCCATCCCGACTACCGCCCCATCTTGCGCGACTATGTGGCTTTGGCTGGAAGCACGCATTCCCCGCAGACTCTCCGCGTGGCTTTCGCCATGCACCTCGCCTTTGCCGAAACAGGCGACATGCACACCACCAATTGGAAATCTCCAATCCATTAACGTATCCTCAAAAAAAATAAATCCGAAATATTTTCGGAAAAGGGCCGTTTATCCGAAATATTTCCGAAATATCCGAAATTTTTTCGAGCCCCTTAACCCTGTATTTCAGAAAGGCAGAAAGATGGGCTGGGCAGAAAGATGAACTTTCTGATTTTTCTGCCCCTCCATGTTTCTGCCATTTCCGTTCGGCGCGACACAGCGTGCTCATTTGAAGATTTTAGCACAAAAGGCTGAAACTGTACAGGCCATGATGACCACTTTTTTTAAAACACGAAAGCCCTGTAAACATTGGTCGAAACGCGTGTCAGGGGCCACTTTGTCAAGTATGTATTCTTGACAAGCCCCCAAAAAAGCAGGGTTTTTGACCACGGATTTCATGGATGCCATGAAAGATTAAAGCAAACTGGGTAACCGGTCAAACCCGCGTTCCTTACAATCGCGGATTGCGAGTCCGAGGCTCGCCGCAGCCGGGGCGCAATCCTGGGAATCCGCCTTCGCCAAGACTACGGCAGGACGAGCAATGACGCTACGAACAAGGAGGACCAGTGAAAAAAGGTTGCCGCTTTCATCAAGCGGGCTGTCCACCAGCGGCATGTCCCGGAAGAGCCGTTTTAGGGCCACGCAACATTTCCCGCCAAACCCTGGAAGTGGCGCGTGTTGCGCGTGATAAGTTCGTTGGACTTCGCCTTATTCGATACCAGAGCGTGCCAATAATCATAGACGCGCGCTCCTTGGACGCCGAAGCGTTGGGCCTTGTCCAAGCCGTTCAATGCTTCGTCCTTGGTCAACTCCTCAAACTCAAGTCTGCCCGCGAATTTTCTCAGCCAGGCCGCGCATTCGTTTTGAGTGAACACCATCCGGTCGGTATTCCCGGCTTCGTCGGTGATCTCCACACCGCGTCCTGTCATGGTGGCGAAGAACTCCGCCAGAAGATGCAAGCGCGCCACATGCTCTCCACTTTCCAGCCGCCGAAAGACTTCAGGCGAGAGGGCGGCGTTGATCGCCGCCGACGTGTCCCAATATGTCCTCATGAGCGGCTTTCCCGTTCCTCCGCCACTGCTTTGCCGATGGCTTCAGGGTCGAGCGTGTATCCACTGGGAACTTGGAAAAACAGCCTTTCTCCTCGTTTGACCAGTTTGGCAACAACCCGTCTTGGTCCGGGTTTCGGCATCACCGGAACGAGTTTTATCGTCCCGTCCGAGTTGGGTTCGTATGCGAAAACCTGTCCCGCCTTCGCCTTCGGGAGCCGAATCCGCTGCCGATCATCCACGGTTAATGTCTTCATGCGGGGAAATTCCCACCGGACATGGCCTATTTCAAGTCTTTTCTTCACGAAATACACTGAGGGTCGAGCAATGGACGCGCGCACTTCATCGCGCGCGCACAACTTGAGCCTGACAACGGCGATATAAAACGGGGACTAACTGGCTCGTTCTTGTTTCCGAATCAAGGGACGCAAACCCGGTCCGAATATCGCAAAGATAACCAGCGTTCCCGCAAGAATCAGCATCCTTACGGTGACCGGCGCTGTCCGGGCCATAGAAGCTTGCAAATTGATGTTCAAATCGGCCCACGGCTCGACCGCCACGGCCCGTTTGAAGGTCAGCACGCGGCCTTGTTCGGGTACGCTGGCGCGGATGCCCGCCGGGTTGCTCACAGCCGCGTCCTGTTGCTGGATCAGCTTCTCCGCCAGGCGCATGAAGGCGGCGTTTTCCTCGGCGGTGTTGATGTCAATTATATCTTTGGCGTCTTGCTGCGTGTAATTCATTTCCTTGCGGTTGCGCAGGTCGCGCAGTTTGCCGCCCAGCGCGCCGGGGTCCCCGGCCGCCGCCGACTGGCTCGCGTTCAACCCGATCAGCGCCTGCTGCAGCTTGATGTTGTGCAGTTGCACGCGGGCGTCCTCGTTGAAGGCGGCGTCGTGCGTCGAAAGACCGTAGGCGGCTTCAAAGGCGCGCCGGGCTTGCCCCGGCTCGCCCTTCTCCAGGGAACTGTTGCCCAGGGCCAAAAATGCCTCGGCTTCCGCGGTCCGCGCCAGTTGCAGGCTGTTTTCGTTTTGCAGGTAGGATTGGGCGTCCGCCGCGTCCGTCCGCGCCACGACTTCCTGCTGTTGCAGTTGGAGCGAGCCGGTCCAATGCTTGACACGCCACTGGCCGCCCAGCGAAAGTTTCCAGGTGATGTTTTCCAGGGGCAGATCGAATTTCGGCGCGAGCAAGGCCAGGTCGAGCGAACGGGAGTCCGCCCGGCCGGTCCGGCCACTGTGGAAAATTTCCACCGCCACCGGCTTGTCCCCGGCCGACTGCCGCTCCAATGGGATCAGGATTTTATCGCCGTCGCGCCACGGCCAGACGCCGCTGTCGTTGACGAACGCAAACCAGAAACGGGCCTGCGGCGGCAGCGTCACGCTGAGCAGGCGCTTGTCTCCCGGCAGAATTTCCAGGCGCGTGCGCGTCAGCATCACCCCGTCGTCGGAAATCACGGATTGGAACGTGATATTGTTGACGCGGGCGGGCAGCAATTTGGCGGCTGGGTGGCGTTCGAGTTTCAAGGGGAGCTGGAACGACGGCTCGACCAGGCGCCAGGTGAAATTGGCCGCGACCGCTTGCAAGTCCTTTTGCAGCGCGCGCGGAATGCTCTGCCATTCGGTGGGCTGGAGCGCTTCCGGCACGGGGTCCGCCGTCACCTGGAGGCGCGGGTCCGATTGCACGGTGACAAAGCCGCGTTGCAGGTTCACATCGGCCGCTTCCACGCTGCGCAAGGTGGTTTCCACGGCCTGGGCGGGCAGGGGAATCTGATAAGCAACCTGAAGCAAGTATTGACCGATGAAGCGCCGGCGCAGTTTTACTTCCCATGCCCGCAACCCATTGGCGGCGGCGTCAGGCGTTTGCAAAAAGTCCGCCACCTGGTCGCCCTCGAACCGCACGCCCTCGGCGTTGGTGGGAATCAAAACCCGAAAGGCCTTCAGGCCGGTGTTCTCGATTTGATACTGCAAATTGGCCGTGACCTTCACTTGCGCTTCGCTGATGGCCGCGTGTTGCAGGCTCGTCACCTGAATCCAGGGGTCCACCTGCTCGATGTCCAGCGCGAGGGTCGCCGGAACCTGCAAGGCGCGAAAGCCGAGCACCCCTTTCTGCTTGACGCCCGATTTCTGCGGGTCCAACTGCGTGTATCCTTCGCGCGCCGCCACCTGCAAGCGCATCCCTTGCTCCGGCACAATCAGCAAGGCGCCCCGCTGTTTGCCGGCTTCGCGCAACACGACTTGCGGCACCTTCCAGTCCCGGGCCGTTTTCACCCCGGGTCCGGCGAGGGTCAGGGCAAAGGATTGCCGCCCCAGAGTCTTGCCGGAAAGATGCAAAGTGATGACGCGCCCGGCTTCCGTTTTCAACTCCGTCCACTGGCTCAAGACCGGACTGCTGATGGATTCGACGTCGAACCCCGCCGGCATCAGAAAGCTCAACTCGAAAATGCCCGCCCGCGTGATGTCCACCGTGAAATTGTCCGCCAGCACGGTGCGGTCTTCCCCCAGCGACAACGTATCGTCGGTTTCCACGCGCACATCCGGTTCCACTGCCGCGGCCCGCAAGGCCACGCTCGCGCTGGTGTCCGAGTAACGGAACGCGCGGCGCAAGGTCAGGTCCGGGATTTGTCCTTGCAGCGCGGCCACGGCGTCGCCGGGAAAATCCTCCAGGTTGATGGGCGACAGCGCGCGGGGGGTGACGGAGTCGAGCTGCACCTCGCTGCCCGTGGCGATGCCCGCCAAACCAATCTGGCCCGCCGCGTTTTCCACCGTGACCAACCCGGCGGATTGCTCAAACGGGAGCGGCCCGGCGGCGATCTGCGACCGGACAAGAACCACAAAGGGCCGCGACTGCGTTGGATTCAAGCTGACGCGCAGCTTCCCGGTATCCGGGTCGAACCGCCAGAGGGAGACGAGTGAACCGGCCGCGCTGCCTTGCTGGTTCGGATCGAGCACATCCGTGACCGTTGCGCTGGGCGGCACGTTGAGGATCAGTTCGCCCAACTCGCCTTGCGCAGGGCGAATGGACACGTAATGCGCCCCTTCGATGACTCCAGCCAACGGAACATAAAGCTGCGAAACCTCCGCGTAAAACACCGGCTTCTCGCGTTTGACATCGCGGCGGCGCGGCCGCCAGGCAACCGACGCTTGCGCCGGCGACAACACCAGCGCGGCCAGCGTGTTGGAGCCGGCGTGGTCGCAATGAATCGAGACCGCTTGCGGCGACAACACATCAACATCGAGATCAACGACCGTGAGATTGAGTTGATTGATCAAGCCGTAGGGCACGGGCAGCGTGAAACCGCTTTCGGTTTTGTCATTCGCCACCGGCGCCTGGTATTGCACCTCGATGTCGAACACACCGCCGGCCCGCGCCACCAATTGTTGCGAGCATCTTGAGCCGGCCGGCCCCGCCGCCAGCTCAAGCGAGCGCGCCGGATACGAGACACGCGTCAACACCGCCGGCTCGGACAACAGCGGGAGGGTCTGCCCCTTGACGGCCTGCCAGCGGATTTTCGCGGTGGCCAGCGCGAACTTGTCTTCGACGCGAATGGTCTGCGTCACGGAATCGGGAAGCGCCGCCGGTTCGGCCATCGCGCCGCAACTGAGCAACAAGAGACTGCCGATAATCAAGGCAGTCGTGGCAGGGGCGGGGGCCAGTTGCGTGGTGCGCGGCAAGCGCCGGAGTTGCGTCAGAACCGGCACGGCGACGTGCCACGCCAGAAACGCAAAGAGAAGCCAAAAAAACAGGGACGCGCCGTTGGGAAATCTCAGCGCCGCCCAGGCCAGCAGCAACCAGCCGCCAATCCACCTCCCCACTCCCAGCCACGAACGGCCCGCCAGCCAGAGCGCCAGGGCGGCCAGCGCGGGCCAACCGCAACTCAAGAGCATCCAGAAAGATGTTTTGTCCGCAACGTTCGACACCTCTACGCTCAACGCCGTGCCCGCCTGTTGCACCGGCGCAAGAAACGTCAAGCCGGCGGGAATGGTCGCGGTTACGGACGCCGCCATTTCTCCCAGTTGCGCAAAACAAACGACGATAAGGACGAAAACGACCAACACGATCGCTGCGCCGATCCGGTAAGCGCCGGCGACCGTCGCCCTGTGCCATGCCACTGCCGCTGCCGCCGCCAATCCCAACGCGGCGAAAAGCCACGTCAACGCGCGCCCCAATTTTTCCTCCGCGAACAGGCGGGCCAATTGCGCAAAACCGGAAACATCCGGCGCGCCGCCCACCGGCATGACTGAGCCGGCCTCATAAACCAGACGCCGGCCTGTGTCCGGTTCGATCTTCCAATCTGCCAGCATCACCGGGGCGCCGGCAGTGGGCGCGGCGACGCGGACCCGTTTTGGATCTGGGGATTGGGAGGCCAGTTTCAAATCCAGTTCCAGCACGGCATTGGGATCGCTGCTTTGCGGAAGTGGAATCAGGCTGGCCTTGCCGTCCTGGACAGGGACGGTGGCGGCGCCGTTAATGGTGGCGGACCACAATTGCGCTCCGTCGGGAATCGTCAGCCGGAAATGAGGGTTGCCACGGTTCTTGAGGAAGTAGCGGATGTCGGTCAGCACTTGTCCTTCCTTGGAGATGCGGGTGTCCAGCGAGGCGCGGTCCACGATTTGGTTGAGCGAATCCCCCTGCGCCAGCGGGCTGAGCGAAAGTTTCAAATTGAAGGGACGCGAGGCGTAGCGATAGGCGGCAAGGACAGGCGCATCGAAAAAAAGCCGGTATTCCGGCGGCACTTCACCCGTTTCCAGCGGGAGCAGGCCGGGCGAAACGTCCGCCCGCTTTACCTCAAACTGATAGGCGCTGGTGACCAGGGTGTAGCCTTCCTCCGATTGGGCATCCAGGGGACGGGCGCCGGTGAAAGCCAGCGTCTCGCCCTGCGGCTTGAAGGGCCGCTCGTAGGTTGCCAGCAACGTGTAGGCGCCCGCCACCGGCGTATGCAGTTGCACCACGTAACCGCCGTCTGTCTTTTGCCAGTTGCGGAGGTCTTTTCCCGTGAACTCCACGTTGTAATACTCGCCGGACAATTCGATCTTGAACGCCGCCACCGGCGCGCCCGACACCACGTAGTTGATGATGCTGCTGCCGTAGGCAATGCCTTCGCCGATGGAGAAGAGGTGCAGCGCGCCGGCCTGGACGGTTTGCGGCAATCGTTCGACGCGCAGGGCGGCCTCCCACCCGGCCTCATTCAACCGGAACGCGGCCTGAATGCCCTCCAATTTCCCCGGATAAAACGCCGTGGCGATTTCCGTCAGCTCCTTCGTCCGTTCCGGTGTCAAGCGAAAACCCGGATCAGCCGACACGCCGACAAACCCGCGCACGGACTTGGCCTGGGCGGCCTCCAGGCGGGGCAGCATCCAATTCGTGCCGACGAGGCCCTGGTTGTGTTCGAGCCGCAGTTGGACCAATTGCCGGCCGGAGATCGGCTGGCCATAAACCAATCGCAACTCGGCGCCCGGTGCTCCCGCCGGTTCGCCTAGAAAATAGTCGCTCAAACCCGCGGCGTTGAGCCGGGCGACGGCGAATCCTTTGGGCACGCCGATCAGCAGTTCGCGCAGCGGCGCTTCCCGAATGTCCAACTCCAGTTCCGCGTCCAGCGTCAGCTCGTTTTCCCCGACGCGATACGCCAGCAATTCCGAGACGGCCAATTCGGGCAGGATTTGGTCCGCTTGAATGCGCAACGCGAAATCGGCGCCGGCAAAACGATAGGCAAAGCGTTGGTTGCCCTCCACGCGAAACGCCGCCCGCGTCGCGTCGGTGTCGGGAAATTGTTCGGGCGAGATTTGGGACGTGCCGACGGCCTGCACCACCTCCAGGCGCACTGCGCCTTCATTGACCAGGCGGAGGCAGCCGGCAAACCGCGTGGCGTTTTCTGGACGCAACTGCAAGAGGTCGGCGGTCTGCGGAAACGCGCCGAGCGGAGTCTGCGCTTGCACTTGGAACGCGAATTGGTCCTTTTGCGGTTGGTTCAACTGAATAACCAGGCGGCGGTCGGAGGAATGGGTCACCGGTTCGACGCTCCAGGCCAGCACCTGGTCGCCTTGCACGCGCGTCACTTCGCCCGCGCCGCGCAGCCGCAACGTAACCCGGCTCAACTCGCCTTGCATGACCTTGAAATTGAGCAGCGCAACTTGCCGCATCAGCCCCGGACTGACGCTGATTTGCGACAGCATTTCGGCTGAAAAGAATAATTTCCCTTCCGTTTCAGGCCGGACCTCCTTCCATGAAAATTTCACGGTGCCGTCCGCTGGCAGATAGCTCAGGAAGTCGCCGCCCTGGCGTTCCGGCCGCGCCGCGCCGGCGAACTGGAATTGCGTGTCGGCGGCCAGTCCGCGCAGGACGATGGGTTGCAGGACGCTCGGCGCGACGCGGAACTCCACGTTGTTCCAACCCCCGGTCTGGCTCACCATGGCGCTGAATTTGACCTGGATGGGGAACTCGCCGCCGTGGTCGAACGTCAGGAAAAATTGATTTTGGCCGGCGCGGATATGTTCCCGGGGATGCGGCTCGAAAGCGGTCAGCGCCACCGGACCGGAGAGCAAGTCGAGCGAGCCGCCGCGCGGATTCTCGACGCGCGCCGTGGCGGTGAGAATAAACGCCGCGCCATCGCCGCTAAGATCGCCGGTGAGTTTAAAGTCTGTCAAAGTCACGGCGCTTTCCGCGGCATGAACGGCGGCGGCCAGGAGTGAAACCCAGAGGACAACAAGGGAGCTTTTCATAAATGCTTCGTGATCTACTTGCCCGAAATGCTCCTGGCCTGGCGGATCATCCATTCCAGCTTCGCCGGACGGTCGTCGGCGCCATAGACCTGCGGCACTCCGGTCAAATAAACCAGCAACCGGTCGGGCGTGACGCCGCCGGCATAAGGACTCCCGGCCAGCCATTCTGCAAACGCGGCGGCGGTGGCCGCCAGGCGCATGGCGGGACTGGCTTTTTGCAGCGGGACGGCGCTGCCGGCATAGGGAATCGTCCATTCGTGCTCCTGGTAATCGGTGGCGCCGGGGACGCGGAAGCGCACATGCACCGTGCCAAGAGGGCCTTCTCCCGCCGAATTGATTTCCACCGTGTAAAGCGCGTTGCCGGATTCCGCCGCGCCGATCTGGGCGGCGCGGACGCTGTTGTCGCGGAATTGTTCCCTGGTCAGTTGATCCTTGGCGTAACCGATCTGCCGATACGACGTCACGCGATTGGAGTTGAACTCAACCTGCACCTTCACGTCTTCGGCCGCGACGCGGAGCGCGCCGGCCAGCTTTCCGGCGAACTCCGTGGCGGCCTCCTCCGGCGTGTTGATAAACCCATAGCGGCCATTGCCGGCCCGCGACAGCGTCTCGAGCAAATTATCGTTGTACCCATCCCAACCGACGCCGAAGCAATCCAGCGCGATGCCTTGTTTGCGGTTGGTTTCGGCCTTCCGCTTCAGCGCGTCCGGTTCGACGTTGCCGAGATTGGCCGCGCCGTCGGTCAGGAGAACGACACGGTTCTCGCCATTGGCCAGGTAATGGCGCAAGGCGGTGGCATAGGCCAGCTTCATCGCCTCTTCGAGATTGGTGCCTCCTTCGGGCGTGAGACTGCGCAAATCCTTGGCGACATTGCCCGCCTGGTCGCCGGGCACACCGTCAACAAACAAACGGGCGGTGCGCGCGAACACCACCACACTGAGCGTGTCCTGCGGCTGCAATTGCGAAGCGAGCACCCGCAAAGCCTGGGAAATGATTTCGACGCGGTCGGCGCGTTCCATCGAGCCGGATTTGTCGAGAAGCAGAACCAGGTTGAGCGGACGGCCCGCCTGGCGTCCTTGCGCGGCGGTCTTGATCGAGAACCGGAGCAGGTCGCGGTTATGGGCGAACGGGTCGCGGGCGCGTTCCCAGGCAAAACCGATGGGCGCGCCAGGGGCCGGTTCCGGATCGCGATAATCGAAGGCGTTGATGAATTCTTCGCTTCTCATGCTGGCGGCTTCCGGCATCGCGCCATTTTGCAGGCTCGCCGCCGCCAGCTTGAAGGCGACATCGCTGACGTTGAGCGAGAAGGTGGTGAAAGCGTTGTCGCGCGTCAGAACTTCGGCTTGTGGTACTGGAGCGGGAAGAGCGCGATGGGGCAGGGCAGCGTCAATCTGATCGCTGAGTTTTCCGGCAGAAGAAACCGGCGGCAATGCCGTCCGGGTGGCATCGGCGCTGGCCGGCTCGCGCGGTGCTACCTTGACAGATTGCTCCGGGGCCTCTGCCATCTCGAACCGATCTTTCTGTGCGTTTTGGAGCAATGAATCAGCCGAGGGAACGTTTCCCATGGCGAACGACGCGGAAGTTGCCGCGCTCTTTGTCACATTGACAGGACTGGTGGCAACAGCGGTTCCGGCCTCGGACTCCGCCATTCTTTGCTCATTTGCCATCCTGAAATCCCTGCTCCGGGCGCTGGCGCTGGGGGCCTCCATAGGAGAGGCAACGGGGTTGGCGATTCCCTCAGGTGCGGCTGCAATCGTGAAGGAAACTGCAGGTGGCGTCTGCGTTTGTCTCCTGTTTCCGCTCTCCGCAGTTCGAAGTGCGCCCCCATGAACATTGTCATTTAGCTGGACGGCCCCGCCGTTATCTTGGTTGTTTACAACCGCGAGCTGCTGTTCGTTATTTTGAGGAAGAACAATCTGGTTTGCCGAACGAGCGGCGAGGGCCGTCGCGACCGGTGCCCGGGCGGGTTGGTTGAGAGCCGCCAGATTTCCTGCCTCACCAGAAGGAGCGATAATCCCTTGCCTGGCTTTTTCACGATCAAACTGGTCCGCTGGTCGCTGCGCCACGGCTCCAATGGAACGAGTTTCGCGCCTGGCTGAGAATTCTCTACTCGCTGACGCACTGCCAAATGAGAATGAGTTCACACCCAGCATTCGCATTGATTTTGATTTTGCCCTGCTAAGAGCTGGCATCAGCAAACTGGCCAGCACCAGAATAACCGCGGCAGCAGCGGCCAGCTCAACCAGTGTCGAAATTTTCCGCTGCGGCCGCGGAGCAAACTCTTTGGGCGCAATGGTCTTGAAATGGGCCAGCAATGCCTCGCGCCGCGCCGGGCTGAGCTTGAGGGACGCGGGCTGCGCGGGAGTTTCGCCGACGGGTGTGGCGGCGGTTTCGCGCAGGAGATCAAGGGTCAGGCTGAGCCGATCCCGCAACCGGCCCAGTTCGGCATCCTTCGCGATCAGCTCCCGCACGTTGGCTGCTTCAGCGGCGGACAATTCGCCCAGCAACAGAGCCGTCACCTTGGCCTCAAGTTCTGCGCGCGGATTGGGCGGCAATTCGGGGTTCATGGCACGACTCCGTTTCTGGCCAGTTCCCCGGCCATGGTTTTGAGCGCGTGATGCAGGAGATAACCGACGTGGCCGGTCTTCAGGCCGGTGCGCTCGCTGATTTGCTTGTAGGAGAGGTTTTCATTGAACTTGAGCCGGATCAATTCGCGGCTGCGCTCATCCAGGGTTTCCAGCACCAATCGCACCAGGCCGATGCCTTCCGAGCGGACAATTTGCTCATCGGGCAACGGCTGCGGGTCGGCGGGATCGCTGGCCGGCAGCGAGCTGTCCCGGGCGTTGACGTCGAGGGTGACAATTTTTCCGGCCTGCCGCCGGTGGTTCAAGGCCAGGTTATGCACGGTCCGGTAGAGCCAGCGCCTCGGCTCCCGCACCTCTTTAAACTGTGCCTGCAATTTCATAAACGCTTCCTGAACCGAGTCCTCCGCCGCGCCCAATTCGCCGGCCAGGCGCAAGGCATAACTCAACAGGGGCGACTCCAGAGCCAAAAACAGCTCCTGAATCGTTTCGCATCCCGGCACTGCTCTGGCCTGGTCTGGTTGCATTATTGCCACGCTGGGCCGAATCCGCTGCTCCCGTGGGATGCTGCGGCAAGCCCGGCATCCTTTTGGTCGTGAGCGGACACCATGTTCATATACATTGACACCTGACGCCGCACTTTCTTAGAAGAAAAGCCGAAAATAATTGACGTGGTGCCGGAGGCGGGACTCGAACCCGCACGCCCTGTTACGGGCCCAGGATTTTAAGTCCTGTGCGTCTGCCTTTTCGCCACTCCGGCTTCAAGTTGGACGCTGGTCATTTTACAACCAACGTCAAAACCCAAAAGTCAATCCTCCGAAGCCTTGGCGAAGGACGATGCGTCTGCCTTTTCGCCGCTCCGGCCACCGCTCATCACCCTGCCACAGGCCATTGCGGAGATGCAAGCTCTCAGCCGGGCGCATCCGGGCCGGCGCATCAAGTGAGACGCATCCAAACTCCGTCGTAAAAACCCAAAAGACATGAATCTTTTGCCGCATTCGAAATATCAGATGCCCGCATTGAAAGCCGCAATGCGGGCATCTGATATTTAAGTGGACCCTGCATGTCAAGGAAAAACAATCAAGAATAATCGAACGCTTTCCATCGCCGCAGGCTAAACTCCGGCCGATTGAAACTTGAATTTCCACCCGGAATGAGCGTAGATTTAAGCCATGAGTTCAGTTGCCGAGATCGAACAGGCCATCGCCAAACTTTCTTCCCGGGAGTTTGTCGAATTGGAACGCTGGTTCGCCGCCGAACGCAATCGCAAGTGGGATCAGCAAATTGAAGCTGATTCCGCGTCAGGCGCGCTTGACCCCTTATTGCGAGAGGTCGAAGAGGACGTCGCCCAAGGAAGAACGCGCCCGACGGATGAACTCTGCGACAACTCTTAGATTTCGCCAAGCCTTCGCTGTTCTGCCTGCGGAGGCTCAACGTCGTGCCCGGAAAGCATACCATCTCTGGAGGCAAAACCCCCGGCCTCCGTCGCTGCACTTCAAAAAAGTCGGTAAAATCTGGAGTGTGCGTGTTGACGACAATTACCGGGTGCTGGCTCATGTCATTGGAGATACTACGTATTGGTTTTGGATTGGCCCACACGATCAGTATGAAACGTTAATCCGCCAGTACCGGAAGGGTTGAAAGCAGCAGCGAGGGCAGTCAGTAAATGATGCAGCAAGTGACGCTGAAAGTGCTGCGCTGGGAAGAACGGGACAAGCGCCTGGTCATCAAAGACGCTGAAATAGTGTCATGAACGACACGGTGAAGGGGCGGCGGAGTGGCCGGGCGCGAGCCCGGCCACCCGTCGCCCTTAACCTTGTTTAATACTCTAATAACTGTCCCGAGGGAATCACATGGTGATGGATGGTTTGGTGGGTTAGTTGGTGTATCGTTGAAAACGATAAGGAGCCAAGGCCCTGGTTACCCTTTCAAGAGCCGTGGATATAAGCGGCTAAAACTAAGCATGGACTTGACAATTTTGTAAATGAGGTGGACTTTGTGGTGTATGAGAACTCGCATTGCGGTGAGCTTGGCTGTTTTGTGCTGGGGTACCTGCTCCGGCATGTCGCAGATTATTCAGACTCACAAGCCTCCGGTCATTAGTCCCACAACATCAACTGGTTATGACTATTGCTAGGATTGTTTTGAGATTGTGTTTGTGTAACCAGTTCTGCCAGAGGGATTTGCTCAAAAACGTTCACGCTCACAA
>Ga0326728_10009228_pt1 | contig 23879 bp, 14 predicted proteins | sample MB3enrmetagenome_FD_207602 | JGI IMG/M metagenome (GOLD analysis project Ga0326728, IMG submission 207602) | Lab enriched peat soil microbial communities from McLean, Ithaca, NY, United States - MB31MN | ecosystem: Environmental > Terrestrial > Soil > Wetlands > Peat | place: USA: New York... | reverse complement strand
GCCGCGGGCCGCCCGGTGGTCGATCCGGCGGAAGACCGGTCCCCCGGATATCGCGTCCTGAAGCGCGGGTTGGACATCGCCGGGGCCTTGGCGCTGCTGGTCGCGCTGGGGCCGCTGATGCTGGCCGTCTACCTGGTCCTGCTGGTGACGACCCGCGGACGGCCGATATTCTGGCAGCCGCGCGCCGGCTATCTCGGCCGCCCGTTCCGCATGGCCAAGTTCCGCACGATGCGGCTTGATGCGGAGCGGCTGAAGGCGGCGGTGGCCAACGAGGCCTGCGGACCGGTCTTCAAGAACCGCCGGGACCCTCGCATCACGGCGTTGGGGCGCTTCCTGCGAAAGACGAGCCTCGACGAAACACCGCAGTTGTTCCACGTCCTGTTGGGGCAAATGTCGCTGGTGGGGCCCCGCCCGCTGGACGTGCGGGAAGTGGTCCGCTTCGCCGCCTGGCAGCGCGGCAGGCTGGCCGTCCTGCCCGGCTTGACCTGCTTCTGGCAGGTCAGCGGCCGCTCCGACGTGAGCTTCGAGCACTGGATCCGCATGGACCTGCGGTACGTCAGCAGTCGAGGCCTGTGGACCGACTGCAAGCTATTATTGCGTACCCCCTGGAGCGTGCTTTCCTGCCGCGGGGCGTACTAGCATCGGGTCTTGGGCCTTTGGTTTTCGATTTTGCCCGCTATGCTTTGCCGCACCGGCCAAGGCCCAAGACCTAAGACCCAAGACCCACGCCGGTTTACGGAGGTTCTCCGTTTGCAACCTGCTCTGGCGATTCCGGCCGACCCCGCCGACCGCGTGCTCTCGATCCTGGGCGTGCGGGTACTGGATACCACGCGGCCGCGGGCGGTGCGGCGGCTGATGGAATGGGTCGAGGCCCGCGATGGCCGCCCGCGCACCGTCTACTTTGTCAATGCGCACACCCTCAACCTTGCGGCGGCGGACGCGGGTTATCGGGCCGTGCTGAACGCAGCCGACGCGGTCTTCGCCGACGGCACCGGCGTCCGTTGGGCAGCGCGGCTGGCGGGCGTCCGGCTCCAGGACAACGTCAACGGCACGGACCTGATGCCGGAGCTGTTCCGGGCAGCCGCCGGCCGCGGCTACCGCTGTTTCCTGCTCGGTGGCGACGATGCGACCGTCCGCCGCGCCGCCGGGTTCGTCGAAACGCTGGGCGGCTGGAGCGTCGCCGGCGTCCATCACGGCTACCTGGCCGCTGCGAACGTGGAGGCCGAAGTCCTCCGCTCGCTCCGCAGCGCGCGGCCCGACGTGCTGCTGGTGGGCATGGGCAACCCGCTGCAAGAGCGGTGGATCCACGCGCACCGCGACGCGCTCGAAGTGCCGCTGGTGGCCGGGGTCGGCGGCTTGCTGAATTTCTGGTCCGGCAACGTGCCCCGCGCGCCCGAGTGGCTGCGGCGGTGGGGTGCCGAATGGCTGTTCGTGCTCTGGAACCAGCCGCACAAGGCCCGGCGGTACCTGCTCGGCAATCCGCTGTTCCTCGCCCGCATTCTGGGCGACTGGTGGTTGCGTAGGAGCACGGTGGAGCAGGCCGACCATGCTGCGCCAGGTCACGGCGGGCAAGCCCGCCCGCTAAACGGACACCGCTAGACGGATACCTTTCGCCGTCCGTCCGCGGCGACTACAATGGGCCGGCGTGAACGCCATCTGTCTGGTAATCGATCGGCTGCACACGGGCTGCTTGGGCGCGTACGGCAACTCGTGGATCGAGACGCCCGCGATCGACCGGCTGGCGGCCGAATCGTTTGTCTTCGACCAGGCCCTCGTGGACACGCCGCGGCCCGACTTGCTCTACCGCTCCTACTGGCAGGGATGGCCGGCCCTGGCGGCTGGCCAACCCGACGGCCGGCCGACATTGCCCGGTCTCTTGAGCGAGGCGGGTGTGGCCACGGCCTTGTTCACGGATGAACGGCTGGTCCAAGAGCATCCGCTGGCCGTGGACTTCCACGAACACCTCCGGATCGACCCTCCCCGGCAGCCGCAGATAGCCTGCGACGGGGCCTTCGAAGAGACACACCTCGCCCGCTGTTTCGTGCAGATCATCGACTGGCTCCGGCGGGCCCGCGGACCATTCTTCCTCTGGTGCCACCTGGGCAGCCTGGGAACGGCCTGGGACGCGCCGTGGGAGTTCCGCCAGCGATACCGGCTCGAGGGCGACCCGGAGCCGTCGCGGTCGGCCGACGTTCCCAATCTCCTCTTGCCCGCAGACCATGACCCTGACGAGCTGCTGGCCTTCTCCCAGGCGTACGCGGGACAGGTCTCGCTGCTGGACACATGCCTCGGCGGGCTGTGGGAGGCGCTGGAAGCGCACCCGGCCGCGAAGGAGACGTGCCTGGTGGTGACTTCGTCGCGGGGCTTTCCGCTAGGCGAGCACCGCCGGCTGGGGCCGTGCGACGAAGCCCTCTACAGCGAGCTGGTCCAGATACCGCTTTGGATCCGGTTTCCCGACGGCCTGGGGGCGGCCGCCCGCAGCCAGGCCCTGGTCGAGCCCTCCGACCTCTGGGCAACGCTCTTGGACTGCTGGCGAATCGCCGATGTGCCCCCGTCTCCCACGGCCGCCACGCTCATGCCGATCGTTCGCGAAGAGGTCGCCCGCGTGCGGGACCGGCTGGTGCTGGCGGGCGCGGGCCCCGAGCGGGCGATCCGCACTCCCGCCTGGTATCTCCGCACGGCTGGGGTACCCGCCGCAACTGGGTCGCCAGAACTGTTCGTCAAGCCCGACGACCGCTGGGATGTCAACAACGTCGCAGTCCGCTGCCTGGAAGTCGTCGAGTGTCTCCAGGACGCCTTGGCCCAGTACGAGCAGACCGTCCAGGCCGGCCGGGTCTCCGATCTGCCGCCGCTGAGCAACGTGCTACTCCACGGGCTTTCGTGAAAGGGAGGCTTCCAAGACGCCCCATTCTGTGCATCTTAACTCTCGCATTGCAGACGAAGTCGAGGAACCTCGGCAAGTTGGAGTAGGTGAATCGCCGGGGCTGTGGCTATAATTCGCGCCGGGGTGCCTGTTTCCACACCAGCTAAAGAGCGACGATGGCCGGACAGGGACGTCCGCGAGCATCGCAGTGGGATCGCGGACCGGGCCCGTGGGGAGGCGCGGCTCGGCGCGCTCACGCTGCGCGATCCAGCCAGGCTCGGGCCGCCCGATGGCTTGCCTCACTGGCCACAGCCCTGCTCGTGGGGCTATCGGCCGGCGTCGCGCAGGCCGAGACTCTGCGGATCCGCGTGGCGTGGGGCGGCGGTGCCGAGCGGCTATGGGAAGGCACCCTCACCCTGAGCCAAGGAGTCCTTTCCGAGCCTCAGCCTTTGGGCATCGAGGCTGACGAGCCCGGCTCCATGTGGCTGGAAGGCGGCCAGTTGATCATCCGGCAGCGGACGGCGCGGGCTTATGACGGCGTCGATCTTGTGCTGAGCGCCCCGCTCGACGCCAAGCTGCTGGTACAGTTGACGGCGGCCGACGACAAACAACGCGGACCGCAAGTTGCGATCCCGCTGGGGGAGATATCCTCCGAGGTCCGTAACCTGCCGTTGGACGAGCACGAGAACCGGCTCTTGGTCCGGCGGGCGCCGGGCGACTCGCTGCGGATCCGCACGGCACACTCCTCGATGGTCTTCGCGCCGGGGGAACGACTCAAGCTGGACGTGACGCCCCACCTGTTGCCGCTGCCGGCCGACGCAAAGGTCCACGTCAAGGTGCAGTTGACCGAATCCCAACAGCGGGAACTATGGGCGACGCAGCGCGACGTGCGGGCCGGGCAAGCCGAGGCGATCCCGCTGGAAGTCCCGCTGCCGGACGCCGAGGGCGTCTACGACCTGGTGATCACGGCGACGCAGACCGCCAGTTGGACCCATCCCGTCCGGCCCACGCTCTACTGGAAGCGGTCGCTGGCGGAGCGACGGGTACAAGTGATCGTGTTGGAGCGGCAGCGGCCGCCGGTCAAACCGGGCCGCGAGCTGACGCAAGTCTTGGAGATCGACCCGGCCAGTCCGCACTGGTGGGAGAAGGTGAAGTGGCCGCGGCTGGCGCGGCTGCCGAAGGGCCCGCTGGGCAACGGCACCCGCCAGACGGTGCGGCACCCGCTGGGCGAGCTGAGCCAGTTGGCCCCCAATACCCGCTCGCCCGACGTGAGCTGGGAGGCCTATTGGCTGACGCTCAGCGTGCCGGGGCACCCCTACGTCCTCGAGGTGGACTATCCCAACGACGTGCCGCAGACGCTGGGTATCAGCATCCTGGAGCCGAACGCCGCCGGGGCACTCGTGCCGATCGGCCTGGACTCGGGGGTGGACGTGGCGGCGGAGCTGGTCGGCGGCGCGGCGGCCCGCTGGGCTCATCACCGCCTGGTCTTCTGGCCGCGGACCACCTCGCCGCTGGTGCTGCTGAGCAATCGCCGCGACGCGACGCCGGCGGTGTACGGGAAGATCCGCGTGCTGGGCGGCTGGGAGCACCTGCCCCGGCCGGGTAGCGAGCGCGACCCGGGCACCATGCGCAGCATGGTCGCGTATGGTGCCCGGGTCGCGGGCCCGCAGGGAGGCCCGGCAGACGCCCCGCAACGACTCCTGGCCGCTTATCTGGACCGGCCGTTGCTGCCGGAGAACTTCTCGGCCAACGAGATCCTGGATCCTTGGAGCGGCCGCAGCCTGGACGACTGGACGACGTTTCACGAGGCCGGCACGCGACTGGTCGAGTACCTGCACTACGCCGGCTACAACGCCCTGATGATGTGCGTGCTGGCCGACGGCAGCGCGCTGTACCCCAGCGACCTGCTGGAGGCGACGCCGCGCTACGACACGGGCGTGTTCTTCGCCAGCGCGCAGGATCCGCTCCGCAAGGACGTGTTGGAAATGCTGTTGCGGCTGCTGGACCGCGAAGACTTGCAGCTCATTCCAGCCGTGGAGCTGGCGGCGCCGTTGCCGGCGCTGGAGGCGCTGGGGCGTCGCGGGCCGGACGAGCGGCAGGGACTGGAGTGGATCGGGCCGGACGGGGTGACGTGGACCCAGGCCTACGGCGCCCGCCGCGGCTTGGCCCCCTATTACAACCTGCTGGACCCCCGCGTGCAGGACGCGGTGCTGGCGGTGCTGCGGGAGTTGGTCCAGCGTTACGGGCACCACCCGGCGTTCGCTGGGCTGGCGGTCCGGCTCTCGGCCTACGGCTACGCCCAGTTGCCGGGGCCGGAATGGGGCATGGACGACGTCACGATCGCGCGCTTCGCGCGGGAGACGGGCCTGGCGGTGCCGGGCGAGGGCCGCCAGCGGTTCGCCGCCCGGAGTGCATTTCTCTTGAGTGACGCGCACCGCGAGACGTGGCTGCAGTGGCGTGCGACGCAGTGCCACCGCTTCTACCGCCGCGTGCGGGACGTGGTCAGCGCCGTCCGGCCCGACGCGCCGCTCTACCTGGCCGGCGCCGAGATGTTCACCAGCCCCGAACTTTCCGCGCCGCTGCGCCCGACGCTGCCGCCGAAGGCCACGCTGGCCGATGCCCTGTTGGCCGCCGGCATCGACCCGCGACACTACCTGGAAGACCGCGGGGTGGTGCTGTTGCGGCCGGAGCGGATTGCGCCCTGGTCGAAACTTGCCGCCCAGGCCACGGAGCTGGAATTGGGCCAAATGGCTGAAGCCGACTACTACTTTCACGGACTGCCCCGGCCGGGCAATTTGTTCTTCCATCCGCCGCAGGAAGTTCACGTGCCGTCGTTCGACCAGAAGAGCCCGTTTCGGCCCAGCTTCGCTTGGCTGGTGACCGAGGCGGTCCCGTCCGGCGCCCAGAACCGGCGGCGGTTCGTACACGCCCTGGCGACGATGGATTCGCAGATCCTGGTAGACGGCGGCTGGCTCTTGCCGCTGGGCCAGGAAGAGGCGGTGCAGAGCGTGGCGGCGGCCTACCGGCAGCTACCCCCGGTGCGATTCTCCGCGGTGGGCACCGAAGGACACCCCGGCGGCTCGCAGCCGGTAACCCTCCGCTGGGCCAGCGTCGGCGGCCGTACGTACCTGTACGCCGTCAACGACGCCCCGTTCGGCACGCTGGTGCGCATCCCCCTGGATGCCTCCCCGCAGTGCGTTCTCCGCGAGTTGAGCGGCTTGCGGCGGGTTGCCCCCTTGACCCGCGACGCCGACGGCGCCGCCTGGGTCGTCGACCTGGAAGCCTACGACCTGGTGGCCATCGAGCTGTCGGAGCCGGGCGTGCGGGTCGGCACACCCCAAGTGACGGTGCCGGCGGCGGTCGAAGCGGCCTTGAGGCAGCGGATTCGGGAGTTGGGCGTGCGGGCCGCCGCTTTGCGGAGTCCGCCGCTCTTGCGGGCGTTGGAGAATCCGGGCTTCGAGAGCCCCCCCACCGCCAGCGAGCCCATGCCCGGCTGGGCGGTCTCCCACCGCCTCGGCGTGGCCATCCGTACCGACCCATCCCAGGCCCACGGGGGCAGCCGCTCGGCGCGGATCTCCAGCGACGGGCCGATCGCTTGCCTGGTGAGCCGGCCGTTCCAGCCCCCCACCACCGGCCGGCTGTCGATGCTCGCCTGGCTGCGCACCGCCGAGGGCAACGGGCAGCCGCCGCTGCGCCTGGCCATCGAAGGCAAGCTCTGCGGCCGCGATTACTACCGCTTCACCGCCGTCGGGCAGCCGGCAACGGCGGGACAGCCATCGGTGCCTGTCGGGGCCGCCTGGGGCTGCTATATCTTCCAGGTCGACGACCTGCCGCTGGAAGGCCTCTCGCAGTTGCGGGTGCGGTTCGACTTGATGGGCCAGGGAGAGGTGTGGGTGGACGACGTCCAGCTCTTCGACCTGGCGCTTTCCGAGACCGAGCTGCGTGCGCTGTACAAGCTCATCACAATGGCCAGCGTGACGTTGCAGAACGGGCAGGTGGGCGATTGCATGCGGCTGCTGGAGGGCTACTGGCCGCGGTTCCTGCTGGAGCACGTCCCGCTGGGACCTGGCGACGCGGTGGCCGCGCGGCCTCCGGAGAACCGCTCCGCGGCCCCCAACCCCCCTGCCCCGCCGCCGCCGAGCGGTTGGCTCGACCGCGTGCGGAACCTCTTCCCCGAGCGGCTCTGGTAATACAGGGTGCAGCGGGCACCACGCGCACCAGGCACAGCATGGTCGGCGTGCCGGGATTCCGCACGCGGCGCGTGCGGGCCGCACAGCAGCCGTTGCGTGGCCCGAAGGCTTGCGGGTACAATCTGGCCAGCGCGGCCCTTGCCGAAAGGAGGGACATCATGTCCAGCCATCAATCCAAACCGGCGGTGCTCGTAGTGCTGCTTTGGTTGTTGTGCTGCCTGGTCGCGGCCCGGCCGGGACAAGCTCAGCAAAAGGCGCCACCCCCGGCCAAGTCCGACGCGGAGATCCGCGAGCGATTCAACGCCCTGGTCAAGTCCCCGACCAAGGAGAATTACCTCCAGGTTCACAAGCTGGTGGTGGCGTCCGACAAATACGATCCGTACTCTGCGGACCTGGGCGACGCCGAGCGAGCGGCCAAGAACCAGCAGCCCGACGAGGCGCGAGCCAAGCTCCGGCAGGCGGGGATCAACGTGCTCTTGAGTCCGCGGGCACACATGCTGGCGGCCCGCCTGGCCCTGGCGGCAGGCGATCGGCAGGCCTTCGAGCGCGAAACGGCGGCCGCCCGGAGCTGCATCGCCGGCATCCTGGCCGGCGGGGACGGCAGCGCCGAAAAACCTTACCCGGTCTCGCGGGTAGAGGACGAGTACGACGTCCTGCGGTCGCTGGGCAAGCACAGCACCAAGCAGGCGCTCAAGATGGACAAAGGCAAGTCCTACGACGTCCTCTTCTGCGACGACGGCGCCGACATCTACTTCGACGTCAGCGACGTTTTCGGCAGCCTCAAGCGCCGGCTCTAAACGGCCTTGCGTGAACCTGACAGGGAAAGCTCGCGTGCCGCCGCGGCGCGGGGCTCCTAGACTCGTGCCAGGCCGTTAGTCGTGTACGAACATCCACTTCCCGAACGGGCCCCGGGTGACCGGCGTCACCACCGTCGAGGTGTTGTTCGCCAGGGTGGCCTCGGTCAGGTCGCCCGCAACCGTCGCGGTGTTGATGATCGTGCTGCCGGCGCTGGAGGTCACGTTGACGACGATAGTCACCGTCGCGGTGCCATTCGCGGCCATGCTGCCCAGGCTCGCCTGGACCGTGTTGCCGTTGATGCTCGCGGTCCCCTGGCTGGCGGTGGCGGAGACGAACGTCACGCCGGCGGGGAGCGGGTCGCTGACCGTCACGCCGGTGTCGGCCGTCAGGCTCTCGTTGCTCACCGCGAGGGTGTAGGTCAGGTTGGCCCCCACGGCCACAGGACTGGGCGTGGCGGTCTTCACAATCGCCAGGTCGGGGTAGTCCTGGGGCTTGACCGGCTGGTTGATGGTCGTGGTCACGGTGGAGGTGTTGTTGGCCGGATTGGGGTCGGTCTGGTCGCCGCTGATCGTGGCGGTGTTGGTGACCGTGCCGGTAGCGGAGGCGGCCACCGTGGTGACCACGTTGACGGTGGCGGAGGCCCCGTTGGCCAGGGAGCCGAGGCTCGCCGTCAGCGTGCCGCTGCTGTCGCAGCTCACCGTGCCCTGGCTGCTGGTGGCCGAAACGAAGGTCAGGCTGGCCGGCAAGGGGTCGGTGATCGTCACGCCGGTGGCGGGCGACGGCCCGTTGTTGGTGGCCGCCAGCGTGTAGCTCAGTTGCTGGCCTGCCACGACCGGATTGGGAGAGGCGGTCTTGACGACGGCCAGGTCGGCTTCGGCATCGTTGGCAAAGTTCTCGGTGAAGATTTTCGGGCCGGCGGTGGAGATCGCTCCCACCTGGCCATCGATGGCGCTGACACCGTCGATCTCCATTTGCACCGCGCCGACCTTGGTGAAAGCGGCCCCCGCGCCGCCGCCCGCGCTGAAGCTCGTCCAGGGAACGAAGACGCTCTGGCCGAGGCTGCCGTCGGTGGTGTTGGGGATGGCGACGCTCGCCTGGGACCAATCGGCGGCGTCGGAGTAGACCTTCAGCAGGACGTAACCGCTGTCGTGGTCGGCGCCCAGGGTGAGCGTCAACCCGGTGTCGGTGCCCTGGCTCGTCAGATCAACCTGTCCCAGGCCGGTCGGGTTGAGGATCTGCGATCCGTTGCCGTCCCAGGCGACCCAGTAGATGCCGTTGGAGGCGGCGTTGGAGTCGAACTCCAGCGCGCCGGGGGCGTTGGCGTCGGCGTCCATCGAGATCGCGCCGCCCAGGGAAGTCCGCTGGACGAACAGGGTGCGGTAGCCGCCCAGGACCCCGGGGACCGCCAGGGTCGAAGCGACGCCCGTGCCGCCGACGATCGGCACGTTCATGCCGGCGGCCGACGAGACGGTGCGGCCGCCGAACAGCGAATCGCTGACCATCTGCGGCGTCGCATTGAACGAGTCGATCACGGTGCCCGCTTGCCCTCCTTCGTCGCTGGAGGCGATGGTGACGGTCAGGACGCCCTGACCGCCGGCGAATGCCAGGCCGGGCACGGGCGTTTGCTGGACGAAGTAGGTGCCCGGCGAGAGATTGGCAAAGCTGTAGTTGCCGTTGGCGTCGGTCGTGGCGGTGCCGACCAGGGTGTCGTCGCTGCCGGCGGACTTGCCCTCGAACTTTCCGTCGCCTCCGTCCAGCCACAGATTGACGGTCACGCCGGCCAGACGGGGGTCCGCGGCCGTTGGCGCGCCGCTAAGGGACATGTCCTGGAAGACGGTCCCGGCGATCGAGGGCAGCACGTTGACGGACATGAGCGTGCGGCTTTCAAGCCTTTCCAGGCCGAGCGGCCGGCGCCGCGAAGGGCGGCGCTTTGCCGGCGACCGACCGGACCGGGAGCCCCCAAGACCGGCCAACCGACTGAACCACGACGACAAGCGGGGTGAACGCTGGGACGACATGGCAACTCTCCTTCCTCCCTGACCGAGAGACTAATACGTTTGGCCGCAACTATTCAAGTTATTTGGACACCCGCCAGACCATGGCTCGGGGACGGTGCCCGCCCGCGGACACCTCGCCTTGGTTTCGCCCAAAGGCATTCTCCAGTTATCGGTCCGGCACCTTCGGCAAATTCACTACCAATGGAACTCCAGCCCCAGGTCCAGCCCCTGGGCCCAGAAAGCGGTCCCCAGGAACGGGAAGGCCGGATTGGCGGTGGTCGGCGCCGTCCCGGGCGCGGTGGTACGCAGGTCGATCTGGTCGCCGGCGCGGAGCACATCGCTCCAAGCCAGGAAGTCGTAGCCCAGCGTGGCCCGCGTGTGCGGCGTCACCTGATAGCCCAACTTCAGCGTCAGCTCCGGGACGACACCGAAGGCGTCGCGGCTGTGCACGCCGATGTTGGTGCTCTTGGTCAGCAGGCCGCCTTGATCTGGGGGTTGGGCAAACGTCTGGACCCCGGTGGTGGGGTCGGTGGTGCGGGTGAATCCGTCCACCAGGCCGCTTTCGTGGGTATTGCCCAGCGCGATTCTCGGCGCGAATTCCAACGACCAGCGATTGCGCTGCCACTCGAATTGCAGTCCGAGTTCGGCCCCGTGGAACTGGTTGGTGGTGCCGAAATCGTCCTGGATGAGAAAGGCCCCCTGGCCGCCGGTGACCGTGGACGTCAACTGCTCGGTGATTCCCAGCCGGTCGTCCAACCGCAGGAAACGGTAGCCGAGAGTCCAGTAGGAGCGATAGCTGTCGTGGAAGGTCTGGCCGCTCCAGCAGGGGTCACTCCAACAGGCATCGGCGCGACACAGGGAAAAGCGCAGCCTGGCGCCAGCCCCTTGAAACCGGGTCAGGGCGTCCACGCTGACGGCGCCGTCGATACTGTCGGCCGCAAAGCGCGGAGATGCGATGCTCTCGATGGCCGGCACCGGCACGCCCGAGCTCATGTCGTAAAAGGGGCGGGAGAGCACTGGGGTGCCGTCGGACCACATGCGGAAGTGGGTTCCGTCCTGCCCCAGTGCGAAGTACTCGCCCTCCAGGGCAACCCTCTGGCAGCAGTCCAGCCACAGGCCGAACTGGATGCGGCCGCCGGCGCGGAGCCGGTCGTTGATGTCCGTATCGCCGAACACGATTTGGGTCAGGGGTTCACCCGGCCCACCCGAGTCGGCGGCCGTGGGCGTCCCCCCCGAGGTAGGCCCAGGCCCCGTGGTCACCAACGGCGGCACGTGCATGCCGCGCATCCACCACAACAGGGTGTCGGCGTCGACCCACAGTCCTGGCGAGCGGCGGCACATCGTCGGCCCACACCACTCGCCGCAACCTGGCCCACCCGGCCCGCAATCTGGCCCACACGGCCCACAACCTGGCCCACACGGCCCACATTCGGGTCCATAGGCCGGTCCATAGCCCGGCTCGGCCAGATAGGGATCTCCTGTCATCGGCTCCCCGCCGAAGTCCGAAGGCGGCGGGAAGGCCATCGGGCGCTGCGGGAACATCGAGGGCTGCGGCGGGGCCGCCAAGGGCTCCAACGGTCTTGCCGCATCCGCCGCCGGCTTCAACGGCGGCTCGGCTTTGGGAGCCGGCACGGGCTCCTGCTGCTCGACCTGTCGGGCCGCCGACCAGCCGCCGGGCGCAGAGGCCGGCGTGTAGTTCGCTACCGCCGGCGCCGGCTTCCATGGCGGCTCGGCTTTGGGAGTCGGCAGCGGGTCCTGGTGCTCGACCTGCCGGACCGCCGATGAGCCGCTGAAGGCAGGGCCCGTCGTATAGTTTGCCACCGCGACGGACTTTCCGCCCGAACCCACCGTTTCCGCCGCCAACAGCGGCATGTCCCCGGCGGGCAGTCGATGCATCGTTCCTTTTAGGGTAATCTGTTGGCCAAGGTACGGCTCCAACTCGAGGCCCGGCTTGGCACTGACGTATCCGCGGACCACTCCCCAGCGGTCCACCAGCATATAAGGGGCGATCCCGCGCTGGTCCGAAGCGTTGTGCCGCAGCAGGCCGGTCAACGCCGAGCCCGGTCCGTCGTCCGGGAAGAGATCCAGACCACTTGCGGACCCCGACGGCGAAGCACCCACCGCGGACAACGACATGGCGATTACGGCGATTACAAAGACGAAGGCGAGAGAGACGTGTTGCCGGTACACAACAGTTCCCTTTTGAATAGAGGGCATCGGCGCACCACCATCCCCCCGGAAAAGTCTGCGTACCATGTATCGTCCGCTTAACCGGCAAACTCGAAGGAATCTGTATAATCAGAAATGTTTTCCAGGCCGTAGGCATGTTACGCAGACTCACGTGGCGTCAAGATAGGCAATATAGGTGACAAAAGGTATCCGGCGCCGGGTACCGTGCGTAGCCGGGTCGGCATGGTCGGTGTACCGTCGGCCATCGGCGCGCAGAGTGTGCCGGATACCCTTACCCGAAAGGAGCCTTGCAATGAGCCGGACTCACCCTTATCTGGCGGCCCTGGCCGTACTCGCCGCAATCGCCGCAACGCATCCCGCGCCCGCCGGCACAGACACCCCTCCAGCGGCCGGAAACGGAGGTGGTGGCATTGGTGGAGGTGCCTTTGTCCACACGGAGCTGGGCGACGTTGGTGTCTCACACCGCCTCGTCCAATCACACGACAGCTTAGTCGCGACGATCGGTGGCAAGGAGGTGCTTGAATATATGTTGACGCCTTCGCCGCTGAAGCCCTACGTCAAGGGGCTCAGCACGCCCGGCGGCGTGCAGATCCTCCGCGATTCGCCCGCCGACCACAAGCATCATCATGGCCTGATGTTCGCCGTCGGCGTGGACGGCGTGGATTTCTGGGCCGAGGAGGCGGGGGCCGGAAAGCAGGAACGGCAGGGCAGTGAAGGGTCCGGCGGCGGCATGGAGGACGGCGCGCTCATGGCCGAGCTCACCCAGCAGTTGGAGTGGATCAATCCCCGTGGGCCAAAAACCCTCTTGACCGAGCGGCGGGCCATCAAGGTGGCGGTGCTGGAGAAGCCCAGGCCGGCAACCCTTCTGACCTGGAACACTCGCCTCAGCCCCGCACAAGGCGTAGAATCGGTGAAGCTCGACGGGCACCACTACTACGGGCTGGGCATGCGATTTCTGGTTTCAATGGACCAAGGCGGGCGGTTCTTCAACTCGGCCGGCCAGCCGGGCGAAGTGATCCGCGGCAGCGAGCGGCTGGTGTCGGCCAAGTGGGCTGCCTACACCGCCAAAGCCGACGGCAAGCCCGTCACCGTGGCCATCTTCGACCATCCCAAGAATCCCCGCCACCCGAACAAGATATTCACCATGAGCCCGCCGTTCGCCTACCTCTCGGCCACGCTCAACCTGTGGAAACAGCCGATGGAGCTGAAAGCCGGCCAGGACCTCGATCTGCGATACGGCGTGGCGGTGTGGGACGGGGAAACGCCGGCCGAGGCAATCGAAGCGCTCTACGCCCGGTGGGCGAAATAATAAGATAGCAGGCTTCCGGGTCCCTGCCGGCCCTGATCGTGTTTACCGTGCGTTGGAAGGTGATCTCATGAAAATCACTGGAATCCTCGTGGGTATCCTCGCCGCCTTGTTTCTGTTGGTTGCCATCCAACTGGCGGTGACGAAATATGATCTTCGGAACACCGACCAGATGCAGCAGTGCATCGGTAGTTTCGTTCCCGGCCTGTTGCTCCTTGCGCTAGGCATTTATTTGTTTCGACGCGGTAGCAAGCCCCCGGCACCGCCTCGCAACCATGCAAGAATAGAATAGCCGGGACACCCCTTACCGCCCGGCCAGCGCCATGACGTGCGAGCGGGTCCGCAGGTACATGACGCCGCCGGCCACCGCGGGCGTACTCTGGCTGGGTTCGCCGAGGTCGGAGAGCCCCAGCAGCTTGTACTGCTCGGCAGCGGCCAGCACCACCACTTTGCCCCCCCGCGAGATCGCGTAGAGCCGGTCGCCGACGCAGACCGGAGAGCCGAAGAACCTGCCCGGCACCCGCTCCTGCCAGAGCCTCTTGCCCGTCGGCGCATCCAGGCAGGTCACGATGCCCTGGTCGCCCCAGAGGAACAGGAGGTTGCCGTGGGCCACGGGGGTGACGACGTAGGGCAGCTTACCCTCGATCGGGTAGGCCACGGCGGCTTGCACTTTCTTGTCCGGATCGCCGGGTCGGACGGCCACCATTTTCTTGCCGCCGCCTCCCTCGCCGCAGGCGGCGAAGATCAGTCCGGCGGCGAGCAGCGGGGAACCCACGGTGCGGTGGTCCAGCACGCCGAGCTCCCAACGGACCGCCCCGGTTTGCGGATCAAGGCTGCTCAGGCCGTGGGACCAACTGCTGAGAATCAACTGGGGGCGGCCGTCGAGGGGCGTGTAAAGGATGGGGGTCGAGTAGCCGGCCTTGCGGCTTTTCCGCGGGGTGGTCCAGCGGGTCTTACCGTTGGCACGGTCCACCGCAATCACCGAGCTTGGGCCGTCCTGATCGTTGGGGACGATCACCAGGTCCTCGTACACGATCGGCGAGGCCCCGAAGCCGTGTTCCCCCACGAAGGGCCCGAAATCGCGCCGCCACACCTCCCGTCCGTCCTCCCGGCCGAGGGCCACCAGGATGTAGCACTCGGGCGTGGCCCAGGCGAGATAAAGCCGATCGCAATCGACGGCCGGGGTCGAGGTAGCGAAGCTGTTCAGAGTGTTCTTGGGGCAGACCTTGCAGACAAGCTGCCTCCGCCAGACCACTTGGCCGTTGCCGGCATCGAGGCAGTAGACCTGCTGGGTGGCGTTGTCGTCCGCGGCGGTGACGTAGAGGCGGTCGCCCCAAAGGACGGGTGAGGAGTGCCCCTCGCCCGCCAACTCGATCCGCCACTTGTAGTCCCGATCGGTCCAGGTAGTGGGGATGCCGGCCGGCGCGGCCGCGCCGGAGCCGTTGGGACCGCGGAACCGCGTCCATTGCTGGCCAGATGCCGAGCCGCCCAACGGCAGCAGCAGGCACATCAAGAGCAAACCAGACCCGAGCAACCAGCGCATCGACACATTGTAAACCGGGCAAGGCCGTCAGGATAGGCATGCCGGAGAAAGGGTAGCACGGCTCGATCTTGTTTTCCGGCGGATTCGGCGGTAGGATAGAAAGATTCCGGCCATTGCCAGCCTTTGGTTAGTTGGTCTCAAGTCTTTCCCACGGATTAGAGGTCCCCTGAATGATCCCCATGCGTCTTCTCCCCCACCGCAAGGTTACTGTCACCCTCCTCTTTCTCGGAATTCTTGTCTCGGGTTTGACGCCGCTCATTTGGGCGGACTTGGCCGGCCCCACCGATAGCGACCGGCATGTGGCGATGGTCGTCACCCAACTGTTGCGTCGGGAGCACCTCCTGCGGCACCCGCTGGACAAGGAAATCTCGCAGCGGTGCCTGAAGACCTTCCTGCAGACGCTGGACCCGATCAAGCTCTACTTCTACCAGTCCGACATCGACGAGTTCTCCAAGCAGAAGGACGTGCTGGCCGAGCAGGCGCAGAAGGGCGACATCCGCTTTGCGTACACGGTCTTGCAGACCTTCCTGGCGCGGGTTGACGAGCGGGTGCGGATGATCGACCAGATCCTGGCCACCCCGCACGACTTCAGCAAAGACGAGGACATGGTGGTCGACAAGGATTCCCTTACCTACGCCAAGACGCCCGAGGAAGCCTTCGACCGCTGGCGGAAGCGGATCAAGTACGACTTCCTGGTGCTGAAGGCGGATAGCGTCGAGGGCAAGCCGGACCGCAGCAACGGCAAGACGCCCCAGCAGCGGCTCACGCAGCGCTACCACAGCTTCGCCAAGCGGATGCACCAGACCGACGACGAGGAGCTGCTGGAGATGTACCTGACGTCGCTGACCAGCTCCTTCGATCCACACACCAGCTACATGTCGCCTTCTTCGGTCGACGACTTCAAGATCATGATGCGGCTGCAACTGGAGGGGATCGGGGCCTCGCTGCAGAGCGTCGACGGCTACACCGTGGTCAAGAAGCTCATCCAGGGCGGCGCTGCCGACAAGGATCGCCAACTCAAGGTCGAAGACAAGATCATCGGCGTCGGCGAGGGCGAGAAAGGGGAAATTGCCGACATCGTGGACATGAAACTCCGCGACGTGGTGAAGTTGATCCGCGGGAAGCCGGGCACGACGGTCCGCCTGCAGGTCATCTCCGCCAAGGACCCGCAGCCGAAGATCATCAAGATCACGCGGGCCACCATCGAGTTGAAGGACAGCGAGGCCCGCGGCGAGATCTTTGAGGCCGGGCGGCGTGCCGACGGGCGGCCCTACAAGATCGGCGTGATCGACCTGCCCAGCTTCTACATGGACATGGAAGGCGCCCGCCACGGCGTGGCCGAGTTCAAGAGCACCACCCGCGACGTCCGCCGCATCCTCGAAGACTTCAACGCCAAGGGCGTGGACGCGGTAGTGCTGGATCTCCGCCGCAACGGCGGAGGCTCGCTCACCGAGGCCATCAACCTCACCGGCCTGTTCCTCTACGACGGCCCGGTGGTCCAGGTCAAGGACGCCGACGGCCGCATCACCCCGTACTACGACCTCGATCCGGGCATTTCCTGGTCGGGGCCGCTGGTGGTGGTCATCAGCAAGTTCAGCGCCAGCGCCAGCGAGATTTTGGCCGGGGCCATCCAGGACTACGGCCGCGGCCTGATCGTCGGCGACCACGCCACCCACGGCAAGGGCACCGTGCAGAGCCTGCTGAGCCTGGGCGAGCAGCTCTTCCGCATCCCCAACGCCCCGAACCTGGGCGAGCTGAAGATCACCATGCAGCAGTTCTACCGCCCCTCGGGCGACAGCACGCAGAAGCGCGGCGTGCTGGCCGACGTTGAATTGCCCTGCCTCTCGACGCACCTGGACGTGGGCGAGGCCGACCTGGACTACCCCCTGCCCTTCGACCAGGTCGCCGCGCAGCCGTTCAAGCGGTTCGGCAACATCAACCCGGTCGTGGTCGATCAGCTCCGCCGCCTCTCGGCCGACCGCTGCGCGGCCTCGGAGAAGTTCCAGAAGGTGCTCCGCAACATCGCCCATTATAAGGAGCAGAAGGCCCGCAAAACGGTCACGCTCAACGAGGCGAAGTTCCTCAAGGAGCGGGCCGAGCTGAACGCCGACAAGGAAGAAGAAAAAACCCTCGAGAAACTCGGCGACCCGAACCAGAACACCATCGATCGCGACTTCTACCTCGACGAGGTGTTCAACGTCACCACCGACCTAGTGAATCTCCGCCAGGTGGCCAAGGCGAACTGAGGGGCCGTGCGGAAAGCCTCTCCTCTCTGCATCACGGGACTCCGTTCGGCGCGGCTCTCCGGCCCCGCCGAGTTCGGGCCCTCGGCTCGAATACGGCAGCACAGGCTAAATGCCTGCGGTACCGTATTTGCGAAAAATCCGGGTTAGGACACGCTCTTAGGCACCCCCTGTTCGGGGCGATGCCCGGCCCAAGCCGCGTCCGCGTGCTAGATTTCTTGTGTCAGGATGGGATGTTGCCCATGGGGCGAAGCGAAGACAAACGCCGATCGTACCGGGCCACCGTAACCGGTTGCCCGGAACGCGCAATGCTCAGATTCGGTTCCACCGAGGTTCCAGTCATCCTCGTGAACGAGTCGGCCGACGGCCTGGGAGTGCTGACCGGCGACCCCGGCAAACTCTGGGTGAACCGCATCGGGTTGCTGAAGACCAACTCTGTCTGGTACGAGGTCCGCGTCACCTACATTCTTCGCAACGAGCCGGCGGACGTGGATGGGGCTGGGCCGGAGGGCCAGTTCCGCCTGGGCTTGCAACGTCTCCGCGAGATCCCCCAGCAGAACGAGGCGCGAATCAACTCCTGGAGATCGCGCATTGTGGGCGTCCTGTTGCCGCAGGACAGCTCCGGGACCTTCACCGGGCTGTCGTTGACCGTGCTGTCGGTCACGTTGGTCCTGGCGGTGCTGGTGTTCGCCACGATGACTTGGCCCCACGTTCGGCCCATGATAAGCGGTTGGCTCCACGGACAGCCCGTGGACGTGGAGACTGCCCGCGAGGCGGGCAAGGCGGCGGCGACCGGCGCCGACGCGGCGCCCGGCGTGTTCCACGACCTTGCCCGGCAAGTGCCAGGCGCGGAGGTCTTTCTCCTGCCGGAGGTGGCCGAGGCGCTGGGGCTAATCGCAGCGCAGCAGGCGGAGATCCGCCATTTGAGCGAAACCACGCGGCAGGCCTTGGCGGAAGTTCCGTGGCGGTGGCCCGACGACAGCCGTCAAGCACAGGCCCATCGCCGCGCCGTGATCCAGGAGGCCGCCCGCCGCGAGGCCCTGCTCTTGGTCACCGGCCCGCAGCGCCAGCGATGGGAGCGGCTTGCCCAGTGACCGCCCTGCTGCCTTTGCTGATCGGCTTGCTGGCTTCCGCACCGGCGGCGGAGCCTTGCCCGGCCGGGCAACCCGAGGGGGCCCGGGCGGCGTCGGCCCGCCCAGCCGTCGAAGTGTTCTGCTGCCGGTTCGAGCCCTCGCAGGACCGCGACTACGACGGCTGGCCGGACGGGTGGAGCCGCGGTCGCGGGCCGGGGTATCCGCGCTACGTCCGCATCCGCATCTGCGAGGACTCGCCGCCGGGCGGGGGCCGCTCGCTCCGCGTCGACCTGGACGGCGGGAGCGCATTGGCCCAAAGCCCGCGGATCCCCGTCCGCCCAGCCTCCGCCTACCTGCTGGAAGCCGCCCTGCGGGCCGAAGGACTCACGCACGACCAGGCCTACGTGTCCGTCACGTTCCTGAGCGCCCAGCGGGCGCCGCTCGGGCGTTTCCACTCGCAGCCGGTCCGCTCGACCGGCCCTTGGCGGCCGGTGCGGCTGGGGCCGTTGACTCCCGACGCCGGTGCCGCATTTGCCGTGATCGGATTGCACGTCCAGCCCGGCGCGGATGCGGAAGACCTCCACGGGACGGTGTGGTTGGGCGATTTGCGGTTGGGCCGCCTGCCGCGCGTGGGCCTGACCGCCGAGCAGGCCGCCCCGTCGTCCGCCGCCGCCCTGCGGCTGTTCGACGATTTCCACCACATCCACGTCGCCTGCAATATCTCCGGGCTCGACTCCCATCGGGCGGAGGTCACTTTCTGTTTACAGGACGCCGGCTCTCGGGAGTTGGCCCGCCACACGCAATTTCTCGCCCTGGAGAGCACGGTGGGCACGGCCTCCTGGAACCTCCCCGTTTCCGGACCCGGCTTCTACCGCGTCCGCGCAACGGTCGTCGAGGACACGCATCTCTACGCACGACCCGCCAGCCACGAGTCGCAAGCCGCTCATGACACCCCGCTGCCCGCGGATGAGGCCCTGCCCTCAGCACGACCCGCGGGCGCAGAAGCGGAGTTAACCTTTGCCGTGATCGAGCCGCAGCGGGCAGCGACCGCCAGCGAGTTCGGTTGGAGCCTGCCGCACGGCGACCGCCCCTTGCCGCTTGCGGCGTTGGGCGAGCTGGTTTGTCAGGCGGGTGTCGGCTGGGTGAAATTCCCTCTTGCGCCGGCCGTCGGGACCAACGGCGAGGCCGTCGGGACCAACGGCGAGGCCGTCGGGACCAACGGCGAGGCCGTCGGGACCAACGGCGAGGCCGTCGGTGCCCAGTCGCCGCCGCTCGAGCCCTTGGTGGCTTTCAGCGACCGGCTCAGCCAGCACGGAATGCGCCTGATTGGCTTGGTATGCCCGCCCCCGGCCCAAACGGCGATGGAGCTGTTCGGCCGCGATCCCAAGACCTGGGCTGCCTCGCTGGAACGGGTCCAGGGCCGGCTCGGCCCGCGGATCGCCTGGTGGCAACTTGGGGGTGATCGAGATTCGAGCTGGATGGACGGTCCCAACCTTGCCGCCCCGGACACCGTGCGCAGCATGGTCGCGCAGGCCAAAACCACGTTGGGCCGGATCGGGCAGAACGTACACGTCGGCATCCCCTGGGACTCGCGGCAGCCGGCGCCGGCCCGCACACGCCCGAGCGTCCAGCCGCCTTGGGATTTTTTCAGCCTGTTGCCGGCTGAGCCGAGTTCCGCCGACCAATTGGCCGCGCAATTGGACGCGACGCAAGCGGCGGGCGTCGCCCGCTGGCTCCCGTTGCAGGCCCTTGCCGAGGGAAAAGGGGCACCCGGTCCCCTTTTCCCCACCGAGGCCCGCGCCGCTGACCTCGTGCGGCGGATGGTTGTCGCCAAGGCCCATGGCGCCGAGGGGATCTTCTGTCCCGACCCGTTCGATCCTGAGCGCGGGCTGGTTCACGCGGACGGCGGCCCCGGAGAATTGCTGCTGCCTTGGCGGAGCACTGCGCTGATGCTGGGCGGGGCGAAACTCTTGGGCCACATGGGCCTGCCCGGCGGAAGTACCGCCTGGCTCTTCCAGCGACCGGGAGAACTCGTGGCGGCCGTCTGGAACGATCGGCCGCTGGGGGAGACGGTCTACCTGGGCGACGAGCTGCGCGAGGTGGACGTTTGGGGCGCGAGCCGCCCTTGTCCGCCGGCGGCGGTTGGAGCGGAGGGCGGCCCAGCCTTCCGCCAGTCCACGATCCGCGTGGCCCCCTTACCGTCATTCCTGACCGGCTTGAACGAGCCGGTCACCCGCTGGCAGTTCAGCGCGGTCATCGAGCCGGCCCGGCTGCCGAGCATCCCGGCCACGCCGCACCACGCGTTGCTGCGTCTGAAGAACAGCTTCGCCGCAGCCGTTGCCGGCCGGGTGACCCTGGTGCCGCCGACCCGCTGGCAAGTCGAGCCCTCAACGATCGAGTTCCAGTTGGCCGCCGGCCAATCGCAGCAATGGCCCCTGGAAATTGCGCTGCCGGTGGATGTCACGGCGGGGCGCCAGGTTGTGGCGATGGAGTTCCAGCTTCAGGCCGACCACCCCTATCGCTTCCGCGCTTGGCGGCCCTTGGAGGTCGGCTCGGACGACGTGATGGTGGAAGCAACCTCGCGGCTGAACGAGCGAGGCGAGCTGGAGGTCGAGCAGACGCTGGTCAACCAGGGCGGCCGGCCGGTGAGCTTCCAGTGCGCGGTGTTGGCCCCGGACCGCCGCCGCCAATCCAGCCAGATCGTGGGGCTGGCCCGCGGCCGCGACCGCCAGGTCTACCGCCTCGCCGACGGGCGGGAGCTGCTGGGCAAGACGCTCTGGGTGCGGGCGGAAGAGATCAACGGCCCGCGGGTGCTGAACTACCGCTTCCTGGCCGTCGAGGGCGCGGGGCCGCCGAAGCCAGGCACGCCGCGTGAGCCGGATGAGCGGCTGGCGATGTGACGGGCCATCCTGATTCGCTTCTGGTGCGGAAGCTGCCAAATCGTGGTGCCGTGCCCACGCTTGCGCGGGCACGTTCGAGTTTCGGCCGATTTCCGGGCATGCCCAGGCAAGCGTGGGCATGGCACCCAACTTCCCGCCGCCGAAGCTAATTCGGATGGATGCCATGCAAGCGCGGGCCGGCCGGAGCTAGAATGAATGGACGGGCCCGGTCGACCTCCGGCCCGAAGACCTGCGAAATCTGGGGCCGATCGATCCCCAGACCGACTTGCCCCGCATCGCCGAGGACCGGAAGCTGACGGCCCTGCTTGAATCCGTGGTGACGGAGACTCCCACTCTGCACGATCTCGGGCAAGGGGATGCCCGCAACCTGACTGGAGCCCAATACCGCCAATTTCCAGTTGATCGAGGACTGCTGGTTCTGGTTTTGGAATTGACGGTGACGGGCAACGGCGGAACCCTCGCTTCCGGGAATTGTGGGCGTAGGCGGCTGGGTGATCCTACCCCAACACCTTCTTGATGAACTCCCCCTTGATCCGGCAATACTCCAGCGAATCGGTCACCCCGCCGGCGATGATCTGCCGTTTCCGGGCGACGTAAGCCTGGAGCAGTTCCGGGTCGGCGCGCAGGCAAGTGCGAAAGAACCGCATCTCGTCCGCTTCGGGCGAACTCGCCGGGATGACGTGGACGTGCACCAGGAACGTCTCGCCGTCGTGGACCAACGATCCCGCCCGCAGCGGACGGGTCTCGGGGAACGGATCGCGCCCAATCTGCCCCTGGAACCCCAGCCCGTCGAGAAGTTCCTTCACCTTCTCCAATTCGCCGTCAGCGACGGCGATCATCAGGTCCACGATTCCCTTCCCGGCGCAGCCGGGGACAGCCGTGCTGCCGACGTGTTCGGCGCGGATCTGGGGGAGATGCTCGTGAACCAGGGCGGCGACCAGTCGGGCGACATCAGCGGCTCGGGGATCGTAGTCCCGGCATACCGCTGGACGTCGGACGTAAGGGCCAATGGCGGGCTGGACGCGATCGGGCATTTTCCCTGTTCCTAGCAACCGCTATTATAGCCGGCATCGAGGGATAGCATAAGCCGACGTACGCCTTGTACGCACCTCGTTGCCCGGGACTCGCTCCGAGCGCAGGGTGAAGGTACAATGGCACGTTGCCCGGGTCCGCGAGTTGGCCTCGGCGTGACCGGTCCACAGTCGCAACGAATTCGGAGGAAAAATGGCAACGTACATGGTCTTCACCCGTGAAAGCACCCGCAACCCAGCGGAGCTTGAAACCTACTCGCAAAAGGTTGGCGACACCCTGAGCGGCCACCCGGTCACGGTGCTGGCCGCCTACGGTCGTCACGAAGTGGTCGAAGGCCCTGAGGTCGAGGGCGTGGTCATCCTGGAGTTTCCCTCCTTTGACGCGGCGAAGGCGTGGTACGAGAGCCCCGCCTATCGCGAGGTGCGCGAACACCGCTTCAGAGGGGCCGACTATCGCGGTGTCATCGTCGAGGGGGTGTAGATCGCTTCTGCGCAAGGGGCAAGCCAGTGCCTCGTCAACTTCCGATTGGCGGGTTGGGTGCCACTGCTGGCTTGCCCAGCAGTGCGGAAACACGGTTGGGCAAGCCAACCGTGGCACCCGTCAGTGGAAGATTGATGGAACGCTAGCCGTCGAGCGCCCAGCCGGGGCGATAGTGGCGGCGTAACAGTTCGTTGGCCTCGGGGCAGTTCGTCACGCGCCCGGCGGCCCCGTCGTAGTCGATCTTCTTGCCGACCCGGTAGGCCACCAGACCCAGCAGCAATTGCTCGATCATGTTGCCGCTGTACTCGAAGTCGCAGGCCGTCTTGCCGCCGTGCTTGCAGGCATCGAGCCACTGCTTCTGGAAATGGCCCAGGGGCGGCAGCACCTTGTCCGGCGGCGGCGGCTTGTAGTAGGTCAGGTCGGCGGTGTCGCCGTAGGGCAACACGATGCGCGAGTCGAAGTCGCAGACGACATATCCCTTCGACCCCTTGAACATGGCGCCGTGGTCAATGGCCTTCAGATCGAGGTAGTGCTTTGGCGACGGCGGCATCGCGCCCCCCTGGTACCAACTGACGCGGATCGGGCCGCGCCAGTCGTTCGCCGGGTGCTCGAAGTGCGACTCGCAAGTCACCGGCGTAACGTCGGGGTTGTATTTCTCCCCCTTCGCCTCGGCGCTGGTGGGCAGGGTGGCATCCACGGCGTTCCACAAGAGATCCATCGTGTGGCTGCCCATGTCGCCGATCTGGCCGGCGCCGAAATCCCAGAACATGTTCCACGACAGGCAGTTCATGCCGCACCCGCCGGAGAAATAGCCGGGATTGTAGGGATGCTCCGGCGACGGGCCGAGCCAGAGATCGAAGTGGAAATCCTGGGGCGGCTGGCCTGCGGCCTTCAGGTAGCCGTCGCGGCGAATCTGGCGGTTGCCCCAGGCGTAGGCTGCGGTCAGCTTGCCGATTGCGCCGTCGCGGATCAGTTCGCGCACGCGGTTGAAGTTCGGTATCGCGTGTCGCTGCATCCCGACCTGCGTGGCCAACTTGTCTTTCTTCTTGAGCCAATTCGCCCGGACGACGCGCGCTTCCTCGACGCTGATTGCCAGCGGCTTTTCGCAATACACGTGCAGGTCGCGGTTCAGTGCCCAATTGGCGACGAAGGCGTGCGTGTGGTCGGCGGTGCAGATGACCACGGCGTCAAGGCCCTTCTGGTCGAGGCACTTCCGCCAATCGACATAGGTCGTGGCGCCGGGGAACCGCTTGACGGCGTCGGG
>Ga0326728_10009227_pt1 | contig 23880 bp, 24 predicted proteins | sample MB3enrmetagenome_FD_207602 | JGI IMG/M metagenome (GOLD analysis project Ga0326728, IMG submission 207602) | Lab enriched peat soil microbial communities from McLean, Ithaca, NY, United States - MB31MN | ecosystem: Environmental > Terrestrial > Soil > Wetlands > Peat | place: USA: New York... | reverse complement strand
TGCGTGCCGCCGACCAGCAGGAATATACGATCCATTTCCTGGGCAAGGTCATAGACGAAGGGGAAAACAATCTCATCTACCTGGTCGGCCCTCTCATCGCCGCAACAAAGAGCCGGACGGCCGAGCCTGCAAAAGCCCTGTTGGAGATGATGAAAGGCAAACACCTGGGAAAAGGGGATGCGGAGTGCATGGCGAAGCTCATCGATGTGGGAGTTGCCGCGTTGTATTCCATTGACCATCAGAACCGGCAGGAATGCGCAGCCCAGTTCCTGTGCAAGGTCATAGACGAAGGCGGGAACAACCTCATCTACTTCGTCGCCCCGCTTCTCGCCATGGTGACGAACCGGGAAGTCGCACGTGTGGCAAAAGACCTGCTGAACGAGATGTGGAACGAACCTCTGGGAAAAGGGGATGCGGAGTGCATGGCGGAGCTCATCCGCGTAGGAATCGCCTCGTTAAGCAATCTGGATCGGCAGAGATACGCGGTGCATTTCCTGGGCAAGGTCATAGACGAAGGCGAGAACAACCTCATCTACTTCGTCGCCCCGCTTCTCGCCGCGGCGAGGGACGAGTCTACCGAGCGTATGGCTAAAACCATGCTGGAAAGAATGAAGGGCAAGCGTATGGGGAACGGGACCGGTGACGTGCTCGCCCGGATGGAGCAGGCTTTCAGCACGGCGAGGCACAGCCCGGACCTGGGCGGCTATGTGAAGGCGTTCGCCGGAAAGCTCAGGGAGGAAGGCATTGCCCTGAAGGTGAACACGGATTACGAACCCCCTTCGTCGCCGCCCGGGTTCCGGCCCCCTCCCCTTAAGCCCGGGATGCACAGATTGGGGAGATTGAGGCGGATTTGAACCACATCATTCACGGGTGCAGCCTGGTCCTGTCCCTGGGGAATAAAGTGGCGTCCCGGATGTTCTCCAGGTTGCAGATCTTCATCGTCAGCCTCTCAAGCCCTATGCCGCAGCCTGCGTGCGGGGGAGCGCCCATCCTGAACGCGTTCAAATAGAACTCGAACTCAGCCGGGTCAAGGCCGCGCGAGCGCAGCGCGTCCTCCAGCATGGCCGGATCATGGATGCGCTTGGCGCCGGAAGATATCTCCAAGCCGCGGTAGATCAAATCAAAGGCGTGGCATATCTTGTTGTTCTTCGGGTCGGGCATGGAGTAGAACGCGCGTATCGCTGTCGGCCAGTCGTATATGAAATACAGGTCGTCGTCCAGTATCTCGAAGAGCCTCTTCTCGGCCTCCTTCGTGAAATCCTCGCCCCACTCCATATCGATGCCTGCGGCGTTGAGCTTCTCGACCAGCTCGGTGTAGGAATAGCGGGGCACCTTCTCCGGTACCTCGAACTCCGGGTGCAGCGCCTCTATCTCCGGTCCCATCCGGGACTTGACCTTGCCCAGTATGTGCAGCGTGACTTTTTCCAGCACGTCCATGGCGTCCAGGTGGTCAGCGAAGCCCATCTCGATGTCCATCATGGTTATCTCGTTCAGGTGCGTGGTGGTGTTGTGCTTCTCGGCCCTGAACACCGGCATGGTCATGAACACCCTGTCGAAGCCGCCTATCACGGCCAGCTGCTTGTAGAGCTGCGGCGACTGCACGAGATAGGCCTTGTTCTCGAAATACTGTATCGGGAACACGTCCGCGCCGCCCTCAGTGGCAGCGCCTGTTATCGCCGAGGGGTGTATCTCCACGAATCCCATCTCAAGCAGCTTCTCCCTGAAGGCGGTGACCACCACGGACTTTATCCTGAAGACGGAAGCGGAATCCTTCCTGCGCAGGTCCAGGTAGCGGAAGTCCATGCGCGTGTCTATCTCGGAGGGCACCACGCCTGTCGGGTCGATCGGGAGCTTGCGCTCCACCTTGTTGAGCAGCCAGAACCCCTCGGGCACCATCTCCACCCCGTCCGGGGCGATCCTGTTCTCCTTCAGCACGCCCTCGAAGGCAACCACGTCCTCCTTGTTCAGCGCCACCTGGGAGAGCAGCTCGTCGCTAACCACGCCCTTCTTCATGGTGACCTGGAGTATGCCGCTCCGGTCGCGGATGAGCGCGAACTTCAGCTTGCCCAGGTCGCGGAAATCGTGCACCCAGCCGGCTATCTTCAGCTTCTCGCCCGCATGGGCCCTGGCATCCGCGATGTAATGAGTCCTGTCCATGTGAACCAACCAGAAATGACCTGTTGCCTTCTTCTATAGGGAGCATTTTTAATCATAATTACAGATAGGAAGGAGCATGGATCCGACCATGCCACTGCTAATCTTTCTGCCAGATACCGCCCTGGTCATGATCGGAGTCTCCCTCATGCTCAGCGTCGTCGTGACCGCGCTGTTCTACATGCTCGCCTACACGCTGCAGCACCCCCCGCTGTTCACCCTGGCCAAGGAAGAGCTCTCGGCGCTCCTCTTCAGCGTGATAATAATCGTGGCCTGGATGTCCTCGGCCGCCGTGATGGATCCCATCGCCAGGGGGCTGGTCGCGCCCGTAGGGGTCACGCTGCCTACGCAGAGTTCCGACCTGTTCTCATCGCACGTCACGCTGGCCATCGCCTCCACCGAGATCATGTTCAACAAGCTGCGGGACATGTACGTCTCGATGTACCTCTACGAGGCGCTCATAGGATTCCTGTCCACAATGAGCTTCCCGATAATATCTGCCGTGGCCGGCCCGGCCATAATCTCGTTCACCCTCATGCCCTTCGACGGCCTCAACCTGCTGAGCAACGCCCACACCATCGTGGTCGAGGCCATAGGCACCATGATGACCTTCATCTGGGCCAAGGAGTTCATACTCATATTCTGCAGGGACGCCCTTCCGGTGCTGTTCCTCCCCCTGGGCCTGGTCATGAGGGCCATACCGTTCCTCAGGAAGACCGGCTCGTCCATAATCGCAATATGCTTCGCCGGATACTTCGTGCTGCCCTTCGCGGTGCTGTTGTCCAACTTCCTCATATTCGACGTCTACCAGCCGGCGGACTTCGTCTACGCCCCGGAGCACTTCAGCATATACAAGACCGACCTGACCGAGACCAGCGCGCAGAACGAGATAACCGGCGCGAGGGACAACGCGTCGACGTCGCTGACCAAGCTCTTCTCCGCGAACACCACGGCGCAGCAGGCCACCACCACCCAGTCCTGCTCGGGCAACGGCTTCGTGCAGATGTTCTGCTCCGCGGGCAACATCGCGCGCAACATAGGCAGCGGCATAGTCGACTTCGCCAGCTCGGTGTTCAGCATCTGGAAGTTCATGATGGGCCTCACCGGCGATTTCGCGTCCACGTTCCTGTCCGGGGCGAACCAGTTGTTCCCCTCCTCCGCTACGGCGGGCATGTTCTTCTTCATAATCGACTCCGTGGTGAGCGAGAGCCAGTTCCTGGTCCTCGTGACGATCTCCATGGTGGTAGAGATAATATTCACGATAACCATGTACAGGAACATAGCGCTCATAATCGGAGGGGAGCTTGACATCGCCGGCCTCTCCAAGATAATCTGAGGTTGCACATGAGGAAGACACTGTTCGCCCTGCTGCTGCTGGCGCTCGCCGCCTCCGTCCAGGCGCAGGCCGTGCCAACCGCCGCGCCGCAGTCGCCAGTGTCGGTCTTCAGTTCCCAGCTGGACGTGGCGATGGCGGTCATAGGCGCGATCATGGCGGCGCTCATAGCGCTGGCCGCGGCCGTATACGCGGTGGGGTCGCTTTTCGGGTCCGAGACCCAGGCCAGGGCCAACGTCTGGGCCAAATCCATGATCACCGCGGTGGGGGTCGCCGCGGTCCTGGTGGTCATGCTGTTCTTCTTCCTGCCCAACTACCAGCTCGCGAGCACCGTGGACCTGAACGCCATGATAGGCAGCCTCATGACAACCGCCCGCGCCGCGCTGGGCGTGATGCTCATCGCCCTGGTCGTGCTCTCCGCCGCGACGTACGCCCTTGGCCAGGTCGCCGGGGCCGAGACCCGCGCGAGGGCGACGGTGTGGGCGACCGGCATGCTGGCGGCCGCGCTCCTGTGCGCGGTGTTATACGTCCTGGTGTTCGTGGTGTTCACCCAGTTCGGGGACACGCTGCTGGTCGGCACAGTGCTCGAGCCCTACAAGAACATCGTGATAGACATCGCCTTCTTCGTGGCGGCCATAATACTCATCACATACACCGCGGCCCGCGTGTTCGGGAACACGGAATGGGAGGCCTACCTGAACGTGGAGATGAGCAACCTGGCCGGCTCCTTCCTTGTGCTGGTCTTCGTGCTGGGTTTCTTCGCCGCGGGCACGGTGTTCTCCACCTTCGTGATCGGCAGCTCGACCACCCCCCCGGCCGCGGCGCTGACATTCATGCGCCAGACCGTCGCCAGCAGCCTGCTCTCGGGGATGTACGACGTGTTCAGCATACAGACCTGCACCTCCATGCTCAGCACCTTCAGCAGGAGGTTCGGCGAAGCGGCCCTCACCAACGTGATAAAGGTGTTCCCCGGCATCGACGTGTTCGTGCAGATAACGAACGTGCTGGGCTACGGGTTCGTGACCATCTATACCAGCGTCTCGGCTCAGATGACGCTACTGAACCTGGTGGACGCTTTCATGGTGCCCTTCGTCCTGCCGGCCGGGCTGATACTGCGGTTCTTCCCGCCCACCCGCGACGCCGGCTCGTTCCTCATCGCCTGCGCGTTCTCGGCCCAGTTCATCTTCCCCCTGCTCTACATAATAAACTCCTTCGTGCTCACCGACCTCCAGGTGCAGGTCTACGACCAGGCGAGGTCAGCGCTCATCATAAACTCGCTGTGTGGGCCCTTCAAGTTCGGGGTCACGGGGGTGCTGTTCCAGCCGCTCTCGCAGGGCGTGGCCGCCACGCCCCTGTTCTCGAGCCTGCCCGGGATGGACACCCTGTTCAAGCTCATACTCTCCGAGCCCACGCTCAACATGCTCCCCATGCTCGAGTTCGTGCCCGTGATGCAATCCCTGGCGCTCCTGTCGCTGTTCGGGCTGTTCGTGCCCGCGTTCGCCCTGACAATGACCATAGCGTCCATAAACGCCATAACTAAATTCCTCACTGCGAAGGTGTCATGATGACGACGACCCTGGACATGTGGTACTCCACCTGGATCCCCCTCGCCGGGGCCGCACTGGGCCTCGCCATCACGCTCTCCGCCATTGTGTACATGCTCGGCGCCGCGCTCGTGAACGACAAGATGAAGGGCTGGGCGAAGATGGAGCTGGTGGAGGCATTCTACTCCGCGGTGATAATCGCGCTCATCGCCACGCCCGGCCTCGGCGCCCTCATGCTCGTGGACTCCGCGGTGCAGGGCGGGCTTTTCCTCAACCAGGGCAGCCCGACGGTGTTCATACCCGAGAGGGGTATATCCCTCCCGCTGTGCGGGGATGCGATAGCCTCGGACCCCAATTCGATCTACTACGGCGTGAGCGCATGCCACATACGGCTCGGCATCTGGTACCTGCACACGATGTTCCAGGAGGAGCAGAACCTCGCCTACAAGGATTATCTCACGTACATCTACACCTCGACATTGGCGGACTTCACGATAAACTACGAGTTCATAACACAGGCCGCGGGCATGTTCAGCATCACGCCCTGGAGGGGGTTCTTCACCACGGGCAACACCATACGGAGCATGGTGTTCGACTACCTCATCAAGCTGATGATAGTCACGAAGTTCCAGGAGGTGCTGCTCTCCTTCATAGCCACGGCCCTGTTCCCCGCGCTGTTCGTCACCGGCGCGGTGCTGCGGACGTTCACATTCAGCAGGCGCCTCGGCGGCCTGCTGCTCGCCATGTCCATCTCGCTCTACTACGTGTTCCCGGGGTTCTACGCCCTGGGCGGCCTCCTGGTGTACCAGATCAAGCTCCAGATCGCCCAGGACCCGAGCTTCACTGCGATCTGCGGCCAGCTGGGGGCCAACGCCTGCAAGGACCCGCCCATCACGAATTTCATGTACGTGACCGGCCAGATACCCATGCCCGGGAGCAACCTGAGCACCAACGACGCGCAGACGGCGTACGACACCCTGCAGATGCAGACCATGGAGCAGCGGCTCGCGATCGACGAGAACGGCTCAGGCGGCTACATGGCGCTCAATTCGCAGAACGGCAACCCGGCGGTGGACTTCGCGCAGAGCCAGACGCTCGCCAACCGCGACAAGGCCATGAGCGACGCCAGCAACAAGACCAACTCCTGGTTCAACCTGGTGACCTCCTCCTCCAAGCTGGACAACAGCGTCTTCAGCGCGTACACTGCCGGCGGCCCGGTGGACGCGCTCTCGCGCCTCGCGTTCTTCTCTACGTTCTTCGCGCTGTTCGGCATACTCGCGACCATAGCGACCATACGGTCGATCTCGACGACGCTCGGAGGGGACCTGGAGATAGCCGGGCTCACGCACCTGATATGACGAGGATAAGATGGACAAGAAGATGATGGTTCTCCTGGTGGCTGTTCTGCTCGTCGCCTTCGCGGGCGTAGCGCTCGCCGACAGCCTGACAGACGCGCTGAACGCGCAGAACCAGACGCTGACCGTGGAGGGGAACGCCTTCATCAAGGCCGCCCAGGCCGGAGCGGGCACGATCCCGGCCACATTCACCTCGGTCTTCGAGGCCTTCGACCCGGGTTACTGCGGCAGCGACATGTTCAGCGCGAACCTCTCATGGATAAGCACGACGCTGGTTGCGCTCATGGCGCTGGCGTTCGCGATCGCGCTGGTCTACATGCTCGGCGAGCTGATGCAGATGCCCGGCCTGATCGCCATCGCAAAGGACGAGTCGGTCCAGATGCTCTACACCATCCTCAGGGTGGTGTTCATATTCGGGGTGCTCTTCGCGGCCCAGACCTGGTTCACGCTGCGCATCACCGGCAGCACGGATCCGGTGTATTCCATAACCAGCCCCGACCCGCTCAACCCGGGAGGGCCCCCCACCATCATAGACGCGGCCATGGCGTTCTGCCGCTCGATCATAGTCGAGATGATAACCAACTACTCCAACCTCGTGATGTACAACATGGTGATAAACACCGTGTACTCGTCCACGATGTGGTTCGGCATCACCTGGCGCACGATGTACTCCTTCAACCTGGGCCCCGTTCTCAAGCCCCTCATAGACATCATCGGCATGGCGCTCCAGTACCTTGGCCTGGGCCTGGGCGAGTGGATGTTCCACCTGCTCGTGCTCTGCATGATAAAGAAATGGACCTGGACGCTCTTCATACCCCTCGCCATATTCCTGCGCGCGCTCCCCCAGACCCGCACCGCAGGGGAGGCCCTCTTCGCCATCACGTTCGCCCTGGCCCTGATATACCCGTTCATGTTCCTGGTCACCTACGAGACCCACAAGCTGATGAAGGGCAACCTAGTGGACAGCAGCCAGGCGCTGCAGTCGTTCGTGCAGAAATCGGGCATACTGAAGGTGGCCGGCTCGATGCTCATAATCGTGTTCCTGGCCGCGGGCGTGTTCTTCCCGTTCTTCCTGGGCTCGGGCCTGAACATCGCGCTGGAGATGGTCAAAAGCTCGGTTTATTATGTCGTCATACTATCATTATTGCTGCCCTTCATAAACATATTCGTGACCCTGACCGCCGCGAGGGAGTTCGCGAAGTTCTTCAACGTGGACGTGTCGTTCATGTCCTTCATAAAAGTGATATAGATGCTGACCGCTGACCAGATAGTGAACAACGCCGCCTGCTCGGCCACATCCGGGGCCTTCCAGCAGTTCCTCTGCGGCTGGCAGGGGGTGATGGCGATCGCCCTCACGGTGTCCGCGGTGTTCCTCGCAGCGTTCTACATACTGTCCGTGCTCATGAGGAACGACTCGCTCAAGGGCTTCGTGAAGATAGAGCTCTCCGAGCTGGCCATCACGGCCGTGCTCGTGATGATACTCGTGGGCGCCATAGGCGCGGTCTCGGACCTGCAGTTCGGCTCCCTCATATCCTCCCAGAACGTGATCGGCGTCACGAGCAGCGCCAGCATCTACAACGTCACCCAGACGTACTTCGAGAACGTCGGCGGCGACATGAGCAGCTGGCTGGAGATGGACTACGTGCTCGGGGTCGTGGTGGACTCCTTCGCGTCCGTGCAGTCCCAGCCAAGGCCCATGGGGGTCGGGATCGTGGCGCCGCCGTTCGCGGGCCTCGCCTCGCCCATCAAGCAGCTGCTCTACAGCATGTCCAACGCGCTGGCAATCGCGTACGTCATCAACTACGCGCAGCTCTACGTCTTCCTGTTCGTGCTCCAGGGCGCCCTGCGCTATTACATCCCCCTGGGGATAATACTGCGTTCGCTCACGCCCACGCGCAGGATAGGCGGAGCCCTGATCGGGCTCGGAGTGAGCTTCCTGTTCGTGTTCCCGGCGCTCTACTCCGTGAACTGCCTCATGTTCTACAACGGCAGCGGGCCCATGGAGACGTTCCGCTCCTTCACCGCAAGCCGCTTCGACATGAGCGGCGGGCTGGGCAGCCTGATAAAGGGATTCTACGACAGCCACGGCAGCATGGGGGCGGTGGACATGGTCGTCACGACCATAGGCGCCATGGGCCAGATATTCGCCACTATAGTCGGGGAGATATTCACCTTCGCCATGGTGCTCCCCGTGTCGGTGATAGGCAGGGCCTTCGTGATCGGCTTCCTGATGCCGGTGTTCGACATACTGCTCATGGTGCAGGTGACGTCCGCGCTCAGCAAGAGCATGGGAGAGGAGGTCGACATCTCCACGTTGACGAGGATGGTGTGACGCAAAATGGCATTCCTAGACGTTCTTTACCAGGACTGGCGTACCATCGCCGTGCTCGCCGCCGCAGGCTCGGTCCTCATCTCTGTGGCCGTCATCATGCTCGCCCGCCTCTTCGACATGAAGAGCCTGGAGCAGGCCGCGAAGGCCGAGTTCGTCTACGCCGCGTCAACCGTGTTCATAGTGCTATTCGTGGTGGGGATGATCGGGTTCGGCGACACGGTGCTCAAAAACATCATGGTGCAGATGTACGTCAACACCATAACCGCCTGCCCGCCTGCCCAGGCCGCGGCCGCCGGCTCGGTCTGCAGCCAACTCCAGCAGGCGGCGCCGACCCTCGCGGTCAACGTGGCCACGCTGCCCGACCTGATGACGCTGTACATGGACGGCCCGGCCAAGTGCAGCCAGCAGTTCCTGGACTACATGTACTACGCGGCCATCCCGATAGACACGTGCTCCTCGGTGTACATGGAGGTGTACATGTCCGAGCAGCTCACCTGCTTCGGCCTCAAATGGGCGTCCGAGCGCATCACCAACGGGGTCCAGATACTCACGTTCTACATGTTCGCCTACTACCTAATCGGCCACGCGATGCAGTTCGTCAAGTACTACGCGGGCTTCTTCTTCTCCCTGGGCGTGGCCCTGCGCGCGTTCCCGCCCAGTCGTGGCGGCGGCGCCTATCTCATGGCGCTCTCCGTGGGACTGTATTTCGTCCTGCCCTTCAGCTACGTGCTGATATCCAGCATCGCCATGTCCTACACGCAGTCCAACTTCTTCGTGGCCAACGGCGTGACCCAGACCGCGGCCGGCACCACCATACAGTACGCGTGCAACACGCCCGCCATCGGGGACGTGAGCGACCTGGGCTGCGGCACGGGCTCCATGGCCAAACAGGGCGAGCTCATGGGGTGGCTCGAGGCCAGCAAGACCAACATCACGGACTTCTTCACCTTCCAGCTGCCGGCTCTCACGCAGCAGATGGCATCCGTGATGTGCATATTCCCGTTCATAGCGTTCGCCATCTTCTTCACCTTCGTGCTCAACACCACGAGCCTCTTCGGCGGCAACATACCCGAGATAGGGCGCGGCCTGGTCAAGCTCATCTGAGCCAGTGAAAACGCAATCTTTATATCCTGCACCCTCCCATCCCCTGTTCATGCCGACCACCAGGTTCGTAATAGACACGTCCCTTTTCGTGAACCCCTACGCCAGGGGGAAGTTCGGGAAGGACCCGCCCTCGGCGGTCACGGGCTTCATCAGGATGGCCAAGAAGGTCGACGCGCAGTTCTTCATCCCCCCGTCCGTGTTCAACGAGCTCAGGAACTTCATCGGAGCGAAATCTGACGACCTGGCGCTGCACGTGAAGAAGCGCGCCCCGAACACATTCGCGCTCCCTCTCCCGGCGGCGGTGTTCTACGACTTCATAGACGACGTCCGATCGCGGGTGAACAAGGGGCTAAGGCTCGCGGAGGACTTCGCCAAAGACAACCACCCGGACAACGACGCCAAGCTCGCGAAGCTGCGGGAGAAGTACCGCGAGAGCATGCGGACCGGCATAATAGACAGCAAGGAGGACCTGGAGCTCGTGCTGCTCGCGAAAGAGCTCGAGGCCACGCTGGTCACGTCCGATGAAGGGGTCATCAAGTTCGCGAACAAGATAGGGTGCGAGTGCCTGGAAGGGGACAAGTTCCACGGATTATTGAAGGCGCTCGCCAAAAAGAGGAAATAGCTGATCCGTGACCGCTTTGGCGCGTCATTTCTTTGCATAATCTTCGTACTGCCGCACATACGCGCTCAGTAGGTATTCGACGAAGGATCTCGGTCTTTTGGTGGCGTCGACTTTCCGGAGGACGAGGTAATACAGCAATTTCTCGTCATTGAAGACGTTGAGGAGCGGATACCCGTTTTTGAGCAGGACGAGATTCATCAGCAGCCTCGCCATCCTTCCATTGCCGTCCCTGAACGGATGGATCCTCACGAATTTGAGGTGGACCAGGCACGCGAGCTCGAACGGGTGCATGTTCCCTTCCGATTCATTGAACCATGCGAAAAACCTTCCCATGAGGATCCGGATCCTGTCGTGGGGAGGGCAGACATATCGGCCTACCCGGACATCGACGCTCCGGTATCGGCCAGCCCCGCCCAGGACTCCCTCCATCTGGATCCTGTGAAGCTCCAGCACAAGCCGTTCGTCAACCGGACCGGAATGGCTGAAGATGAAATCGATGCATTTTTTCATGTTCTTGATCTCGCAAACATCCTTCGCTCTCGCCTTCACCTTCCCACCGCGGAGCACGGTGTCCGTGTCCTCATAGCTGGTGGGGTTCCCTTCAATCGCGTTGGTGTTGAAGATGAAGCTCACGAAACGTCCGCGCTCTTCGCTCCAGAGGCTTGAATCCAGACGGTGGACCTTGCTGTAATTCTTTCTGATGAGCTCGACAAGCTCCGTTTCCTTGGCCTTCAGGATCGGCTTGGGTTCATTTCGCCTTGGTTTTTCAAAACCCGTTGCGGTGGCGATGCCAAGATACCTCCTGACTTTCTTCCACTTTCCATCGACATTCCTGTTTTCGGTAAGATAGTAATACGACCTGCCCTTGATCATCTTCTTCTCAAGATACGCCATGATGACAGTTAGGGGGCATGCATTTTTAAACAATTAGGGACCAGCAGATCACCGCCGATGATAGAGCATCAATCCGTGACCGATTTTCCGCTCAGCGCGTCATGCAGCGTCTTGGTCGTCTTCTTATAGATTTTCCTGAAGCGGATTCGCTTCCCGCCCCTCTCGTCCCGGTTTGATATGATATCCAGCTTCACCTCCTTGGACATATGGCGGTGTATGGTCTCCCAGGTCCCCGGGTCCCTGACGAATATCTCGAACTCCGCCTCGGATTCGCGGCCGTTCTCGACCTTCTCGAGAGCGCCCGTGAGGCCGGAATAGAACGCCTCCCCCAGGCGCTTCGCGTATTCCCCCCTGTCCAGGCCGAACTCCCTGATGGACATGCCTGAGCGGAACACCCGCTGCAGGTAGAACCCCAAAGGCATGTCGAATAGCAATGGCGAGCCCTTCTCTATGTCCTCTATGTCCGCGTTCGGGGTCACGAACTTCACCGCGGCCTTCCTGTCCGGGGTCTTTATCACCATGCCCTCCTTCTTCGCCTTGTTCAAAGAGAGGGCGAGATTGCGGATCTTCCCTATGTCCGCGACCTTGTACCTGCCCAGCGCCGGGACGCTCTCGATCCCGTATCTCTTGAGGACCGCGTAGCGCTCCTCGCACGGCATGTAGATGCCGCTGCCGTCGTCTATGTCGAAGACGAAGAGCTTCACGTCGAATCTCTCCGTCGGTTCGGTGTACGGCGTGTTGCCGATCATCTCTCCGCAGAGCACTCCCTCGGGGTAATCCTTGAAGAACCGCCCCAATCCGAGGTCCCTCGCCTTCTCGGTCGAGAACGCGTCGATATAACCTCCCCTGGAGAACGCGAAGATCCGTCCCTCGACTTTTGCCACGCGGAGGTTGAACCCGTCTATCTTCTCCTCTATGCAGACCTCGTCGCTCTTGATATTGCGCGTGATCCCTTTCCCGAGCGTGAATACCCTGGGGATGTGCCCGTAGCCCGGGATGACCCTGCTCTTTGTGACCACGGTGCCGCGCATGATCTTGCCGTCGCTGTCCCGGAAGCGCACGTACTCGAGGTCCTCCCTGAGCTTCTCCGCCCTTCCCCTCTTTATGGCATCGAGGACCTGCTGCCTGGTGGGTTGCATCTCAATCCTCTTTGAAATCCTTCAGCTTCCCCCTGGCCCTGCCCTTGAGCACGCCGTCGACCATGACTTCCACGTGCTTCCCCTTCGGGTAGACCCATAGCTTGTAGAATCCCTTGTGGGTCTTAACGAGCAGCTCGACCAGGCCGTCGCTCCTCTCCTCCACATAGGCCTTGAACCACATGCTCTGGCTATCCGAGAGAATATTTTAATACGTGCGGCTATTCCTCTTTTTTCAATTTGAAGAACCTTATCGCGCAGTCGAAGCACATGTCCGCATAGCCCCTCGCGCCGCCGGTGAGGAGTTTCCTCGTGTCGGCTTCCTCGTTGCATAGGAAACATTTCGCCATGCCTCTGCTTCTGGGCTAAGATTCTTACGCATTCCCTTTCACATCGCTGTCCATGAAGGCCCTGATAATCTGCATGTCCGTGCACCACGGGAACACGAGGAAGGTGGCAGAGCGCATGGCCCGCGTCCTGGGAGCCGACGTGCTCACGCCCATGGAAGCGAGCGGTGCGATGCTGGGTAAGTACGACCTGGTCGGATTCGGCTCAGGAATCTATTTCGGTAGGCACCACCGCTCGCTGTCCTCGTTCGTGGAGAACCTGCCGGACATGACGGGGAAGAAGGCGTTCGTGTTCTCCACCAGCGGACTGGGCGGCATCTTCAACCGCATGCTCTCGTCCGGACTTGCGGACCAGCTCGGGAAGAAGGGATTCGTAGTACTGGGTGATTTCACCTGCCCTGGCTGGGACACGTTCGGCGTGTTCAGTTGGTTCGGCGGCCTCGGCAAGGGCAGGCCTGACGAGAAGGACCTGCTGAAAGCCGAGGAGTTCGCGAAAAAACTGGAATAGCTCATTTCTTGCCGAAGCCTAGCTTACCGAGCGCCCAATGGGCAGCCAGGGTCCAGACCGCGGACACCAATATCGCAGAGAGCACGATCTGCACCCAGAGCGCGGAGAAGAGGAGCATCACCAGGGCCACCAGCAGCCAGACCGTGACGAAATAAAGCGCGTTGGATGCCAGCAGCGCCGCCATGGCGTCCTGAAACGCGATCCCGTTCCTGCCGGCCGACGCCGCCGCGTCGAAGTTGTGCGCCAGCAGATTGCCCAGGAACACGGAGTAGAACGCGCCCTTGCCCTTGTACTCCCCTATGACGTGGTACACCTTGTATTTCTTCGCGTTCCTCCTGAGCATGTAGAAGCAGATCGTGCAGAAGACCAATGCAGCGCATAGATAGTATACGAGGAGCCCGAACGGGCTCAAACCCAGGCTCAGCCCCCATGCGACCGCGGGCCCGACCGTGAACGGGAAGTCGATCGCCATGAGCGCCAGGATCACGATTATCTCGATGATCATGCAATCACGCTATGGGCTTCCTCACCGCGTACTTCGTGATCTCCATGGAGCATGCGCCGTTCGTTTTGCAGAACCCCTCGCACATCTCGGCGTAGCCCCTCTCAGCGTAGCCGAAGCCGCACTCCTCGCACAGGTAGATGACCTTCCCCTTGTACAATTCCGTCCTTACCACGAAAGTCTCCTCATTTTATGATTTAAATGCTTTTGGTTCAGCCGGCTTCTCCCCGTCCTTCAGGGCGCTGGCCACGAATTTGAAGATCCGCCTCAGCACGAGGAACGCGACTATGAGGGCCGCGAGCAAGATGAGGTACCAATAGTCCACCACCTCGTCCAGGAGGGTCTCGGTCTTCACGGTGAGGGTGAAATCCTCGGAGTCCGTGAACGCCGTGCCCTGCGGGTCCTTGTAATTGAACAGCAGGCCGGACAGCTGCTCCCCGGCTGTCGCATCCTTGTCCACCACTATCAGGTAAGTGAGGTTCACGGTCTGCCCTGGCATGAGCGATTGGATGTATCTAACCGTGCCGTCCGTGCTGAAGGGGTATATGGGCTGTATCCTGACCTGGACATCGTCGGCCTCCTCGCTGCCGGTGTTCGTCACCTGCACCGTGACCTGCTCGTTCTTGCCCGGGTTGACAACGGTGCCGGACACCGCGCTGGGCAGGAAGTCGGCCTGCACCTTGACGGGCATCTCGAATGTGAACATCTGGCTTCCGGAGGCGTTGTTCTCGCCCTCGTAATCCACGTTGACGGTCAGGTCGTAGGTTCCCGGCGTCGTGTTCTTGAGCGCCTCTATGTTGAACACCGCCGAGGTGCTTCCGTGGGGCAGTATCTCGCCCAGCTCCTGCTGGCTGCCGGCCCACTTGACCTCCACCCCATCCTGCGAGGTCATGGTGGCCTGCGCGGATTCCACCCTCCCGCTGCCTATGTTCTGGAACGTCACGGTCACCGCGGCCTGGTCCCCCGGGTAGATGTCCACGGGGTTGGATCCGGTCACCGAAGCGGTGAGCGACGGCGTGCCTGAGACCAGCACGTTGAACGTGTTCGTGTTCGAGAACTTGTCGAACTGCCACTGGTAATTCGTTATCACGGTCACGGGGTAGGTCCCCTCCTCCGCCAGCGAGTCCACCGGGATGTCGAAGGAGACGGTCCCGTTGACGTCGTCGCCGTAGCAGATGGTGTCCAGGTACTTCGTGTCCATCCCCTGGACATAGAGCGGATAAGTGGTTATGACCTGCAGGTTTATCAGGTCCGCGCAGGTGGCCCATTCCGTGTCTATGATATGCAGCGTGAGCGTGACCGTGTCCCCTGGAGCGGCCGGGTTCTCGCTCATCGTGTAGGAGGTTATCTCCAGATTCGGGTCTATGGCCGCGAAGCTCGCGGCGCAGAGCGCCAGAAGGAATATCAGCACCAGTCCGTTTCTAAGAGGCCGCTTCATGTCATCATCTCTACGTCAATGATTATATAAGTTCGCGCTTGAATATCAGCACGCTGAGCGCCAGTATCCCCACGGCGAAACCGCCGAGGAACAGAAGGTCAGGGACCACCATCCCGAGCGTGAAACCCTTGATGATTATGCCCCTTAAGGCGTCCGATGCGTAGGTTATGGGCAGTATCTTGGTGACCGCCTGCAGCACTGAAGGCATGGTCTCGATAGGTATGAAGACCCCTGCCAGGAACATGCTTGGAAGGCTCACCAGCATGGACAGGGCCATGTACTGCTCCTGCGTCTTGGCCATGACCGACAATACCATTCCCATGCCCGTGGCGCCGGCCGCGTATATGGCTATGACCACCAGTATGTCCAGCAGGCTCCCCTTGATGAGGACCCCGAACACTATCACAGAGACTGCGACTATGATGCAGGAACGGACGGTCTCGAAGATGCTGTAGAAGAGGACCGTGCCGGCTATTATGGTCGTGTTGGAGGTCGGTGTGAGGAATACCCTTGTGAGCGAGCCGTCCTGCCGCTCGCCTGCTATCGCCCTGCCCATGCCCATGGCCGCGCCCTGGAAGACGATAAGGGCGATTATGCTCGGTATCAGGAAATCCAATCCCGCCCTTCCGCTTCCGTACGGTTCTATCTGGTTCAGTGTCACTGCGGTGGCCGAGGTGTTGGAGGCGTAGTCAGCGATGTCCTGCGCCTGCGTCCCTGCGTTGCCTATTATCCTTGCCGAGAGCTGCACCGTGCCCCTTTCCTGCAGCGCGTCCGCGTAGAGCGCCTGCGTCGAGGCGTACATCTTTGCGGTGTCCTGGGCCACGGCGTCGGTGCTGCCCTGGAGGCCCTGCAGCTGCGCTATCTGACCGAGCACCATCTGCTGCTCGTCGCTGTCCGTCATGAGGTCGTATGTCGCATCCGCCGAGGAGAGGTTGTGCTCGTAATTGTAGACCAGCACGTTCGGGTCGTAGAGGTAGCTTCCCAGCGAATTGAGCATGGTCAGCCTCGTGCCCGCGACCAGGCTGTCAGTCTGCGATGTCGTGTATTTCCCGTTTATCAGGCAGGCGTCGGCGCTCTCCATGGCCTGCTGCTCCGCCCTGCCGTCCCCGGGATTCACACTGGCTCCGGAGGATTCCAGCTGCTCGCTCAGGCCGTGCGCCATCTGCGACAGCGCGGCTACCCGCGCGGCGGTCAGTTGGACCGACAGGCTCTGTATCGCAGCCTGGGTGGAGGCCTCGGTTATCTGCGCTATCGTGGGATCGGATTCGTCCACTATGACCGATAAGGTGGCGGTCTGTCCGGTTTGGACATCGTTTCCGAAACCTTGCGGTATGATGAAAAGTATCTTTGCCTGGCCTGATTCGATCAATGCCTTGCCTTCGTCCTGGCTGCCCACCTGGCGCGTTATGGAGAAGAGCTGGTCGGCGTAGAGGTCGGACTGCACCAGCTGGGAATAATGCGAGTTGTCGTAATCTACGATCGCCGCCGGGATGTGCTCCGGGCTCTTCCCCGCGGTGTATCCGTAGAGCAGTATCATGATGAGCGGGAATATGAGTAGCGACCTGAGCCTGAGCGGGTCTGAGCTTATCACCATCCAGTTCTTCTTCACTATGGCGTATATCTTCTTGAGGTCCAGGACCGTTTCGACCGATCCGTTCCCGTTGCTCTCCGCCATCAGTCGCTCATCTCCTTGCTGGTGAGGTTTATGAAGACCTCCTCAAGCGACGGTTCCTTGGCCCTCAGCTCCATCACGTCTATCTTCCTTTTAGAGAGCAGGCCGGATATCTGGTGGAGCACTCCGCCCCCGACCGTGGGCACGGTCATCTGTATGACGCCGTCATCTATGGAAACCGAGGAGGCTTTCACCAGGGCCTTGAGCTCCGCGAGAAGCCTATCATCGTAGCTTTTCAGCTCGAGCTCTATCCTGTGCCCGTTGCCGTACTTGTCCTTGAGGTCCGTGGGGCTGCCCTCGCCTTTTATCTCCCCCTTGTCCATGACGACCAGCCTCTGGCACAGCTTGTCCGCCTCCTCCATGTCGTGGGTCGTATAGACGATGGTGATTCCGGACCTATTGAGCTTCTGTGTGAGCTCCCTTATGGCGATGCGGCTCTGGGGGTCCAGGCCTGTCGTAGGCTCGTCCATGTAGAGTATCTCCGGAGTGTGGAGTATGCCAGCGGCTATCGAAAGGCGCTGCTTCATCCCTCCTGAAAAACCCCCTGCTGCCACGTCCTTGTGCTTGATAAGCCCGACTGTCTCGAGCAGCTCCTCGCTCTTGCGCCGCAGATGCTCTTTTTCCATGCCGTAGAGCTCCCCGATGTACCAGAGATTCTCCATAGCGGTCAGCTCGTCGAACAGCGCGAACTCCTGCGGGACCACGCCTATCCTCGCCCTGACCATGGGCGCCTCTTTCCTTATGTCGTAGCCCGCGACCGTCGCGTCGCCGCTTGTCGGCGAGAGCAGCGTGGTGAGCATCTTCATAGTGGTCGTCTTCCCGGCGCCGTTGGGGCCCAGGAAGCCGAACAGTTCGCCCTTCTTTATGCTGAGGTTGAGGCGATCCACAGCGGTGAATTTGCCGTACATCCTCGTCAGATTCTTGCACTCTATGGCGTATTCAGTAGAGGTGTTGGATTGCACGGTTATTGCTTAGACGAAGGAATTTATATGCCTATTGCAGACCGGTTACTGTAAGATATATATCGTCTCGCTTGCATAGGAATCGCATGAAATCGCCTTCACTTTACGCCCTGCTCGGGATGATAGCCCTGCTAATAATCGAGCTCGCCTTGAACGGTTTCGAGCCGGTGCAGGCCGTGTCCGCGTCATTGCCGGTTTTCGTGCTCCTTGCCGAGATCGCACTGCCTTTCCTGCTGCTCGCCGTTGTGCTCAGGGGGAAGTTCCCGCTAATAGATGTGGTCGCCGAGGACGGCCAGATGCTCGCATTCCTGGTCGCGACGACCGCCATGCTCGGAAGCCTCTTCTACCAGTTCGGCCAAGGGCTCGTCCCATGCGAGCTCTGCTGGTTCCAGAGGATATGCATGTACCCGCTGGTGTTCATCATAGGGGTGTCGCTCTGGAAGAGGCAGTCCGACGTCTTCTATTACGCGGTCCCGCTTTGCCTGATTGGCGCCGCCATCTCCGTATACCAATACTACGCGCAGATGTTCTCCGTCGTCCTGAGCTGCTCGGGCGGGACGGACTGCAGCCAGATACAGACGATATCGTTCGGATACATCACCATCCCGCTGATGGCGCTGACCGCCTTCCTTAACGCTGCTGCTTTACTTGAGGAAATGGAAGAAATAGACTCACTTGTAGCTCTTTTCTCCTGCGCGGACCGGGATCGATAGAGCGTTCTCTTCGGGCGGGTACGGGCACATGTACCCTTCCACATAGGCGCAGTAGGGGTTGTAGGCGCGGTTGAAATCCAGCCAGTAATCATCCTCCGCGTTCTCTTCGATGTCCAGATAGCGCCCGTTGGCATAGCTCTCCTTCCCGGACGTCGCGTCCTTGAACGGGACGAAATATCCCTCCGAATGCGTGCCGTGGACCGAGCGGTAGGCCTGGAGCACGAGGTTTTTTCCCGCCAGCTTGAATTCGAAACTGCCAACCTTGAGATACGCCGCCCTGATCCCCCTGCTGGTTTCGAGGCTGATCTGCTTCGGGTCCGGATAGGGGACGAAACGCGCCTTGACGCGGTACTTCGCATCATATGGGAAATACTTTAGGCCCCTGAACTCCGTCTTTATCTGTTGGTTGAAGGGCGATTCCTCTCCGTCGCGGTAGAACTCGTCCTTCTTCTTCCTGAAATCCAGGACATCCTCCTTTTCGTCCATGCACTTGCAAGCGAAGAGAATGTTTTTAATCCATGCGTGGTTGGCCGGATCACGGTTTGATTTGGGTGACTACAAAAATGTAAACGTAGTCACCTAGGTGACTACACGCTCAAACCGGCCTTCCTTCCGCGCGGAGCTTCTCCAATTCAGCGGGCGGAGCCTCCCAGCCCGGCGTCTCCACCGAATCGGGGACATTCCCCCGCTTGTATCTCCATAAAGGCGCGGTGTCCAGGCGGTAGAAGAACTTCCAGCTCGAATACGTGGGTGCGTAATCTATCTTCGTGCAGCCCCTGCTCCTGGCTAACTTTATGTTCTCCGCCAGCGCCACCTTGAGCGTGTCGCCGTATTCCTCGTCCACGCCCCAGACACAGACCGACATGGTGGATTCGCAGAAGAAGTACTGGGTTATCAGCACGATCTTATCTCCTTTCATTATGGACCAGTATTCCGTGCGCGGGTCCTTGTCAAGGATCTCGTAGGACGCCCTGTTCTCGGTTACGAAGTCGGACTCCTTGCCGAACATTTTCTTGTTCAGCTCCGCCATGCCCTCTAGCGTACCATGCTTCTTGAATTCGTACTCTCCGAACCGCCTGATCGAGTTCCTGAAGTTCTTCTGGTGCTTGCCCGAGAACCGCTTGAGATAGTCGTCTATCGTGCTTACACTCTTGAGGTCTATGAAGAACTGCGGGCACAACCCCGGGATACAGCCTTCGAACTTTTCGATCAGGAAATCGAAATAGACGTTCTCGGGAATTTCCTTGGTCGTTTTCATGAATTCCGGATCGAAGGTCAGGTAGTTCCTCTCCGCCGCCTCGCCTCCCAGGATGGTGTGGATCCCGTTCTCAGGCTCGAACTGCAGGGGGAAGAAGTTCTTGCCATCATACAAGATGAAGGGCTTCCAGCCGAACGCCTCGGCTATCGCGACCCTGATGCCCCAGTCGTCGGTCCAGATCTCCTTTTCCGGGACGAGACGGTCCCAGATTTCTTTGCCCTCTTCAAGTGAAATCTCGCGCATCATGTTCTCCACTGAAGTGTTCTGTGCGGCGGACAATATTTAACCGGTGCCTGTCGTCATGCCCGTGCCCATCCCAGCACGGCGTCCAGGCACTCGTCGAAATCAGGGAGCGGGATGCCGAGCATGAGCGGCCCGACCTCGGATTTCCAGGCCCCCTTGCGCGCCTTCGCGGCTTTCGCGAACGACTCGGCCGAGAAGGGGGTCTTGTAGTACTCCATCTTCCTGGCCACGAGATTGGGATCGAACCTCACGCCCTTCCCTGCCAGGAAGGCGAGGTCGAAGACGTCCCGCGCCTTGTCGCGCGTGAGGATGGCGTGCACCTTCTCCGCCGCGACCTCCTCCAGCGCCATGCCCCGGACCACGCGCAGCGGTATTCCGTATGCGATGTTGTCGAGCTTCAGGGGAAGCGGCTCCATCACGACCTGCTCCCTGAGGCTTATCTCCACATAAACGTGGCAGAGGTCTATCGGCTTCGTGTTGAGCGGCCCCTTCGCGCTTATCCTGAATGCAGTGCTGCGCCCGCTGCTCTCGACGCGTTTGACCGTGTTCTCGACCCCGTTGGCGGCCAGGCCTGCGGAAACTATCCTGTCGATATCGTCCGGGACCGCTCCGGTCGCCGTGAAATCCAAATCTTCTGAGAACCTGTTCAGCCCGTGGAAGAGCCACAGGTACGTGCCGCCCTTGAAGACCAGGGGCTGCAGCGCGAGGTACGAAAGCGCGAGATTCTGGACATAATGCTTCTCCTGCTGATGCGGCCTCAGGCCTCCGGCCGCGGCTAGCGTGTCGAGCGTCTCCTTGCTTATCACATGAAGCACCTCCTGAGCTTTTTCTTCCCCCTTCCCTTGAATCGCGAGAGGTAGCCGTGCAGCTTCCCGGCGTCCACGCTCCCCATGAGTTCTCGCGCCGCGTTGGGCGGAAGTAGGTTGAGATATACCGCGTCTATGAGCGCCTTCTCAGGTTCAGCCAGCATGATATAGCTGCTTCCCTTGCCTTGCCTGGCGTAGCCGAAAAAGAGGGAGGGCGGGATGCGATGATAAGCTATCCCCATCTTCGGGTACCTCCTGCTGTTCCTGGTGGTCGCGCACCCGATGCTGCCCGGGACCTGCTGCACCAGGCCGTGCATGTTCAGGGCCGAGACCGCGGTTATGTAGGACGGTTCCAAGAGCTGGGTGGCGATTATGAAATCGTCATCCGAGAAGGAGACGTAGCCGCGCAGCACCCGGATCGCTAGCTTCTTCTTCACCATGCGGGAGAGGTAGACCAGCGCGATGGGCCTGGGCCTTCCGATGAGCGCGGCGAACTGCTGGGCGGTGAACACCGCGCGCCCGCTTTTCACCGCGATGTCACGGAGCTCGTATATATTCATAATCACACCGAAATAACATAATTGTTATTTCCGTGTTATTTTATAAAGGTTTCGGCTGGCCGGAAGCGTCGTTCCCGAACCTTCATATCACGTGCACGGACTGCAGCATGAGGATGGGCATCATTCGCTTCTCAGGGACGAGACGGTCTCAAATGGATTTTCTTCCCCAGGTGAGATATCGCGCATCACATCCTCCACAGATGCGTCCTGTGCCGCGGCTGACATATGACCGCGCGGGACAATCGGGATGGTGGGGTCCAGGATCAGTTATCATCGAGATGCAGCAGCTGCCTGACCTTCCCTTCCACGGCGCCCCTGGCTTCGGGAGGCTTCGCAGTCAGCTGCGAGGGATAGACGCTCCTGCGCCCGACTATCATGAAGCTGACCACGCATGCGATCGTGGCGGACGGCGCTATGGCCGGCCCGAAGAGCTCTATGGACAGGATGATCGCCGCTATCGGGGCGTTGGCCGCCGCGGCGAGGACGCCGACCAGGCCTATCTCGGCGTAGGTCGCCAGGTTGAGCCCGAGCGCCTGCGCGTAGAGCGAGCCAGCGGTGGAGCCGATGAAGAAGATAGGCGTCACTATGCCCCCGCTCCCTCCGAAATTCAGCGTGATGGACGTCGCCAGTATCTTCAACAACGACGAATACGGCGCGACACCGCCCCCCTGGAGGACAGAGTCTATGGTCCCGAGCCCCAGGTAAGCGGTGGAGAAGAGCCCTATCAGGGCAACAGCCGCCCCGCCCAGAAGCACCTTGGCCGCTTTAGGCACCGCATGGACTTCGAAGAGCCTCCTGCAGCAATTGAGGGTTTCGATGAGTATGAACGCGACCACGCCGAAGAATAGCCCCGCGCCGACCGCCTCCAGCAGCGGCACGGCGCCGAACATCTGTGGGACGGCCGCCGGGTAAGACGGGTATGCGGTCCCTAGGATGAGGGATATGTTGTATCCGACGACCCCTGAGATCACTGCGGGCAGAAGGGCCAGGTAGAACATGCCGCCTACCGCGGCTATCTCCACGCCGAACACCGCGCCAGCGAGCGGGGCCCCGAACACCGCCGCGAAGCCCGCGCTGATGCCGCAGATGGCGATCATCCTCCGGTCGGAATCGCTGAAAGAGGAGAGGTCCGCGATGATGGACGCGGCCGCGGCCCCGATCTGGGCTCCCGCATCCTCCTTGCCCGCGGAACCGCCGCTTGCGATCGTGATGACCGTGGCGCAGAGCTTGACGATGCCCGGGACCAGGGGCGCCTCCCCGTTCCCCCTGTTGATCGACTCCACGATCTTCTCCGTCCCGTGGCCGTCGTACTGCGGCGCCCATCTGGATACCACCAACCAGCTCGCGAGGAAAGCCAGCGGAAGGACGAGGAAATAATAAGGCTGGCCTGCCATCATCCGGGAGCCCAGGCCGAGCACATTGAGGAAAAACGCGGTGGATGCGCCCACGACCACCCCTATGAGCGTCGCCAGGATGGCCCATTTCACGACGTTGGGCAATAGCGCCTGCCCTCCGGCGGTTCCGCTTTTCATATGCTCGATTGGGGCGTATCACCTTAAATTTTTGACGGGCATGCCAGTGCACGGACCGCAGGATGCGGAGTCATCGCTCAAGCAGCCAGCGCCAGAGAGGGACGTACGCTATTCCGTCCTCTTTTCTATCGGTGTCTTTCGTCAGAATGATGAGCTCTCTCGCACCGAACCTCCCCTTGAACTCAAGCAGCCCTTCGGTCTCACGCGCATCGATATCGTCCGAATAGCTCACGTTGACCGCGCTCAAGCTGCCGTCCCGGTGCTTCAGCACGAAATCGACTTCCTTCTTCCCCTTCCAGTAATAGACGTCGTGCCCGCGGCGCTTCAGTTCGAGGAACACGAGGTTCTCCGCCAGCCTGCCGTCATCCCTGGAGAATCTCAATGCGATCGCGTTCCTCAGGCCGTTATCGATGCAGTAGACCTTGCTCGGGTTGGCCTGCTGGGTCTTGAGCGAGTAGCTGAAGATGCGGGCCAGATAAACGAGATTCGCGTCCTCCAGGTATGAGAGGTACTCGAGCACGGTCTCTTTGCTTATCTTCGTTTCATCCCTCAGCGCGTTGTAATACGAATTTATGCTGAACAACGATGCCACGTTCGTCATCAGGAATTTGCTCATCCCCTTCAAGAGCGAGGTGTTCCTTACCTTGAAGCGTTCCACGACGTCCCGATAGATCATCACTTCGTAATAATTCGACAATATCTCGTGCCTCAACTGGCTCGCCAGCGCTATCTCCGGGAAACCACCCTGATCGAGGTATTCGTCCAGGAGCCTCTTTATCCTGAACCGCTCATGCGAGTAAGCGAAGCCCTTTTCGAGCGCGATCCCCTTGAATCCTAGGAATTCACAAAAGCTCAGCGGGAACAG
>Ga0326728_10009226_pt1 | contig 23880 bp, 24 predicted proteins | sample MB3enrmetagenome_FD_207602 | JGI IMG/M metagenome (GOLD analysis project Ga0326728, IMG submission 207602) | Lab enriched peat soil microbial communities from McLean, Ithaca, NY, United States - MB31MN | ecosystem: Environmental > Terrestrial > Soil > Wetlands > Peat | place: USA: New York... | reverse complement strand
CGAGCCCACGACCTATCTCGACGCCCCGTCCCGGTCGGAGATCATGGAGACAATCCACAGGATCCACCACGAGCGGGAACTCACGACCGTCATGGTCTCTCACGAACCGGAGTGGGTCGAGCAATACGCCGACAAGGTCTACCTTCTGAAAGATGGGGTGGCCCTTCTCGCACAATGAGCCTGCCCGCCGCCCTCCATCTCCCCTTCTTCCAGCATGCCCTCGTTGCCATCCTCTTCGCTGGTGCAGCTTTTCCTCTGATCGGCGTCTTCATCGTCTCCCTCAGTCTCGTCCCCCTGAGGTTCGCCATGATGCATATCGCCCTTCTGGGCGGTGCGGTGGGGCTCTTCCTCGGCCTCGACCCGACGCTTTTCGCTCTGGTATTCTGCGCCGCCGCATCGACCGCCCTGGGACCCCTCTCGGAGAAGACCAAGATGGGTCTGGGCACCCTTTCAGGGTTCTTCATGACCCTTACCCTTGCCCTTGCCTTTATCCTTTTCTCCAGGGGAAAGATCAACGTGATGGAGGCCTTCGGCATTCTCTGGGGCAATATCCTCTCCCTCGGCGTCTGGGACCTTGTACTCGCCATCGGGACGAGCATCTTCATCATCGTGGTGGTCTTCCTCCTCTTCAAGGAGATCCAGGCCATCCTCTACGACCGGGAGATTGCCCTGTCGGTGGGTCTGCCCGAACGGAGAATCTACTATCTCATCGTCTTTGTCTTGGGCATCACCGTCGCGGTCTCGATGCGCCTCATCGGCGCCTTGCTCGTGGACGCCCTGGTCCTTCTGCCTGCCATCGCGGCCCAGATGATCACCCGGAGCCTCAAGCAGATGTTCTTTCTCTCCTCTCTCTTCGGTCTCGTCTCGGGGCTCGGAGGTCTCTTTGCGTCGCTTGCGGTCGACATCCCCGCAAGCTCGGCGATCATCCTCTTTGCCTCGGCGATCATCGCGGTGTGCATACTCTCACGAAGGAGGTTCACCAGCCATGCCAACAACCCGTAAGACCGTTGTCTTCTGCCTTGCCGTAGCGACGTCCCTGGTCGTGTTCGCCTCTGGGGCTTCCGAGCTCGGCGCCCAAACAGTGGTTGCCTCGACATCACTGACCGGGGCCCTTGCCAGGGCCGCGGGAGCCACGGAGGTAAGGATACTCACGCCCGCAGACGTGAAGCATCCCCCTGAGTATGAACTGCGGCCGTCCGACATTGCCAAGCTTGACGGCGCGAATGCGGTCATCTATGCGGGCTACGAGAGGATGGTCCAGAAGCTCGTCGAGACCTCAAAGGGCAAAGGCATCTCCGCAATCCAGGTCGACACCACGACCTTCCCCGACAACCTCATCACCCAGGCGAGAAAGATCGCCGGGGTGCTGCACACGGAGAAGGCGGAAGAAGTGTGGGAGAAAGGCTTTCTCGAAAAGCTCGCCGCTCTCGAGGAGAGGCTCGCCCCGTTTGCGGGCAAAAAGGCGGTCGTTCACCTCCAGGCCCAAGGCTTTACAAAATGGGCGGGTCTCTCTGTGGTGCAGGTCATCATGCCCGGCGAACCGTCGCCGAAAGCGGTCGCGGACGCGATTGCAAAGCAGCCGGACATCGTTGTCGATATCCTCCATATGCCTGTTGCGAAGCTGATCGCCGACAATGCGCGGTGTCCCTACGCCCAACTGATCAATTTCCCGGGCGTAGAGAAAACAGTGACCATCGAGGACGTCTTTGAGTACGACGCGGGGCAGATCGTCAAGGCATTCGGTAAATAGCGGCTCCCTGACTCCCTTCGTCCGTTCCGGGGCTTTCTGACGGATCCCGTTTAGAATCGTTGGCCATTTTGGGGTCGCTCGAATCGTGAGGAAAAAGGTCTCAACCCGCTTGCCAATGACTGGCTAAAGAAAGCGGGCCAAGAGGCCCGCCTGGTGTCCTGATTTATTTCTTCTTCGGTTTCGCCGCTGCTTTTTTCGCTTTCGGCTTCGCAGTGACTGCCTTGCCGGAGGCTGCCGCCTTTAAGGTGGCTCCTGCGGAGAACTTAGGAACCTTCTTTGCAGCTATCTTGATTTCTTTACCGGTCTGGGGGTTTCTCCCCTTTCTGGCCTTTCTCTCGGCAACGGAGAATGTCCCAAACCCTATGAGAGCCACCTTGCCGCCCTTTTGTATTGCCTGCGCAATGGAGCCCGTAATCACCGCCAGCGCCTTTGCCGCGGCTGCCTTGGAAACCTTAATTTCCTCTGCCACCTTTGCTATAATCTCTGCCTTAGTCATTCTCATCGCCTCCTGGGTATGTAGAGATTATCTATGATTATCAGGCAGATATCCTCTGCCTGTTGCGAGAGTTGCTCGAGGGGCACGCATCTACTGCAGAGTATCATCGCAATTCTTTTGTAAATCAAGCGCTTTCTGCATTTCATCATGAACATACTACGTCTCAATCCACTGAAGAAGCCGAAACGGCGAAACGAAGCAGAGACCTATTCACTCCGGGGATGAAACGTGGATGGTTTATGAATACCGTGGAGAGAATGTAGGAGGACCCATCGGGATTCGAAGGGGTACTGCGCACCCGCGATGCTTGGAGCAGACAGGCAACAAAACACAACGATTACGAGGCAAAAGAGTGACATGCGGCGACGGGCGAGAGCACGGCACCGCATGGCGGGAACACGTCATTGCCGATAGGCATCGGTCAAGGTGATGCGCTTCCCCGGTGAAGTCAGAAGATTCTCGAATCCCGCCTCGTAGAGCATCGTCTTGCAGTCCTTGATGTCTCGGCCACGGTGGCCTGTAGTATCCTTTTCCGTGTCTCTCGGGTTGGCCCCCGCCTCCGCAAAGACCGTGTTCGCTCCTGCTGTGAGCCCGAGCAGATTGGGTTCATGGACCCCGATGCATCTCGTCTCGGGGCAAGCCAGGGTTGCCAGAGCCACCACGGCCGTCACTTGCGCGAGTCGGAGCTCTGAAATTTGGCCATGTGGTGACAAGGGGGCCGACGGAAAATAGACACGCCTCATTGCGGCGTGCTGGACACATCCGTAATCGAGCCCGGTGAAGATCTGGTCTGCGAGCTCCTGGGGGCTATGCTCCGGGCCAATCGGTTCGCAGCAATAGTAAAAGTCCAATCCGGAATCCTTGATGATCCGCATGGTTGCCTTCCTCTTTTCAGGGTCAAGCGCGGTGTCGATACCTTCACGAAGACGGCAGACATGATAGGCGCCGTCCACGCCCGCTGCTTTCAGGTCTTGCGCCTGGGCCCGATCGAAGTCCCCGATGTTGACGACGATCTGAGTTTCTCGTGGAATCCGCATCCGCACGACCCGCACGATGCGAACCAGCCGCTCGAAATCGAAGGTGTGCATGGTCATGAGGAAAAGGGCGTAGAGGTCTCCGGAAGCTGTCAAGTTGTCGGCACTGCGGAGGATGTCCTCATCGCTCATCGCGCTCGGCTCGAATGCCGTGTGACCCTCCCCGAAACTGCAGAACTTACACCCGCCCGGACAGCACGCAATCTCCATGCCGATCTGCGCAAGGACGATGCCTTCATTGTTGAACCGTCTCCGCGTGATGGAGTCACTCACTGCACGCAAAAGGGCAGCTTCGAGGGATGTTTCCGGAAATTGCAGGAGAAAGACGCACTCCTCTTTGGTGGGAGCACGGCCGGCCTGCGCCATGTCGAGAATGCTTGCAGCTTTCTTGTCGATTTTCATCCGTATCTCCATTGTGCCGCCATTTTATGTGACATAAGACGGTCAGTCGGCTTTCGGCTGTCACGGTCTTCATCACCCGGCGATGTCTTCTGTCCCCGGCAGACATTGCCCGACTTGGCCGTCGCTCTTCATGAGCTGCGGATTGCCATTTATACTATTGCACGAATCCCAAGCAATTCCCAGTGAGGGTTTCAGGAAGGAGACCTCGGCGCTGAGTAACGCCAGTCGGCGAAGATTACACACCCACCCAAAATCCACATTATGCAGCTCTACGTGGGCGGCTCAACGGTGATCCGCTCGACATCGCCCAGCCGCACCGCCTTCCGTCCGCCGAAGGGAAAACAGTAATGTTCGAAATATAATCCGATCGTCCGTTATCGTCGAGAGACCGTCAGAGTGGGGTGCGTCGGCCATCGCCCCCCTTGTACAACCTTGATAGCGTCAGTCCCGCAGTCAGACTTCTCGAAAGAGACGCAACTCCCCGGCTCTATCTATACTTGTCGAAGCAGACGATCTGGTCAAAGGTCTTCCGGGGTCTCTGGGCAGGCGCTTCATTCGGGTACCCCACGGGTATCATCGTCACCACCCGCATGTGGGCCGGGATATCGAGAGTTTTCTTGACCCCGCCTTCATTGAAGGTCCCGAGCCAGCAGGTACCGAGCCCCTGCTCCCACGCCTCGAGCAGCATCATGGTGCACGCGATGGAAAGATCAACCGTATGAGTCGCCTGGCCGCAGGTCATGACGGATTTGCCTTCTGTCGCGCAGGCCACGATGATCGCGGGCGCCTCTCCGACCCACCGCTGGCCGTATGTCAACTCCACCAGCTTGGCCTTCTTCTCGGGGTCGCGCACCACGACAAACTTCCACTCCTGGCGATTGCTCGCAGATGGGGCGAGGCGTGCGGCCTCGAGCACCTTGTGCAGCACATCTTCCTCAATCGCCCTGTTCTTGTAGGTCCTGATGCTCCTTCTCTGGCTTATCGCTTCGAAGACGTTCATATCTTCCTCCTCGTCAATGCCGGACCGGGGTCGAGGGCATGCAGATACTAAAAGGGGATCTTGAGGTTGGCGATGACCTCGTTCTCAGAGTCGATAACCCTCTCCCACAATAACTCGACGAACTTGCTTTCAGAATCCCTCTTTCCCGGATCCCCATGGAGGTCCAGGTTCAGGCGGTGCGGGCGCTGGACCAGGTTGCAGAGCACGGATGCTGTTGTCGGCGTGCCCGTGGCGGTGCCTCAAGGGACTACTGTTAAAGCTCCTTTTTCTCCATAATGTAGGCCTTGCCGTCCTCCCGGTCGTGCTGGTGCAGTTTCAGTTTCTGGTGTATCTCTTCTATCCGTTTGTCCAGTTTTCCCGCAGCGCTTTTCGCCTCGAGGGTGGAAAGCGTTTTTTCGATGCGGCTCAGGGAAGCCTCTATGTTTTCGATCCTCGCGATGATATCGGCGGCTGGTGCTTCTTGTACGGGAGCCTTCTGGGCCGGCCCTCTTCCCCTGCGTTTCTTCGGCAGATTCCAGTCGAGCTTGTACTTGGCGAAGATGCCTTTTCCCGCCTTCGGGAGAGTCTCCTTGAGCAGAGCGTCAAGCTCCTCCGCGGTGTGGGCCCGCTGTATCACTGAGGCGAACTTATAGAGCTCCGTCTCCTGAGGGGTCACGTCCTTCCCGGTTCTCCTTTTCGTGGCCGACAATGACCGTACAAGGGACAGAGCTACTTTTGCCCGGGCCTCTTCGTCTTCCAGGTTTTCCTTCGTCGCCTTGAGGATGTCCGTGATTAGTGCCGGATGCCGCTCCAGTATCGACTCCCTGGTGTACACCATGAGTGCCTCCTATTCGAGATATGAATGAAACGATCCGATTGTCAGTAAAGGATAGCACAAGGGACGCCTGTTTACCTTGCTTTTTGCACCATTTCTGGTCCATACGCCGCCGCGTGACCGCTTCTTCATACCCTCGTCTTTTGTAACCCTTCCCCTTATCGCGAGCTCGTTGCATGGCCGTTTCCGGTTCTTTCTGTAGCCTGCCATCACGGAGCTGCCCCATCCTAGTCGTCACGTGGTCACTTTACAATTAAATTTCTATAATACCATACGTAAAGTCTATATATATCTAAACTTACCCTCATAAATAATACCTTAAGGCATGGAAGTAAGAAGGCACAAGGCAGGCTCCCGAGACGGAACCAGTGGAGATGGCAGGTGCCTCAAACAGCCCGAAGGGTGACAGAATAGGAGGCGGCACGATGGAACTGCGGTACGATGGCAGGAAGTTTTACTGGAAAGGCAAGTACGAGGAAAGAAACATCCCAAAAGGTGCCGGCCTCAAATGGGATCCTGTGGCCAAAATATGGTGGACGTGCAACCTCGACGCGGCCCTCAAGCTCGAGGGATATGCGGACATAGATGCGCGCGAGGCCCTGCAAAGGGCCCAGGCTGCCGCGGCCGAAGCCCTGCGCGGTTCCGCAGCGACAGACGCGGACATCGACATCCCGGTCAATGAAGGGCTTGCTTACCTTCCCTTTCAAAAGGCCGGGATCGCATGGCTGAGGGACCACCGGAACGCTCTGATGGCGGACGAGATGGGGTTGGGTAAGACCATCCAGGCACTCGGCGCCATCAACGTTCTCAGTCCCGACAGGGTTCTGATCGTCTGTCCCGCATCGCTGAAACTGAACTGGAAGATTGAATGCAAGAGGTGGCTCGTGAGGGACTACCGCATAGGCATAGTGAACAGAGATGCTTTCGACGATGGCGACATCATCATAGTCAATTACGACATCCTTCCGAAGCATCCCCGGATCCTCGGCTCCGTGTGGGACATGGTCATCGTCGACGAGGCCCACTACGTTAAGAACCCCAAGGCCAAGAGATCGCAGAGTATTTACCGGATCAAGGCAACACGGAAGATATGTCTCACCGGCACCCCGATCCTCAACCGGCCCATAGAGCTCCAGCCGATCCTCTTCTATCTGAACGTGGAATTCGCCATGGACTTCCGGAAGTATGCCATGCGCTACTGCAACCCTAGCCGGAACGCTTACGGGTGGGATTTTAGGGGGGCCTCCCACCTGGATGAGCTGCAGGAGCGGGCGAGAACTACGGTGATGATCAGACGACTCAAGAAGGACGTCCTCAACGAACTCCCGGAGAAGAGGCGGGAGGCGATGGTCCTGGCGGTCGACAAGAAGTTGAGGGTGCAGATCGAGAAGGAACGGAACTTTATAAGTGAGAGCGGGGATGAGTTGGCCGAATTGGGGAGAATGACGGAGGCTGAAAAGGATGCAGCGTCTTACGGGGCAGTTGTGGAAAGGTTGGCGGACTTCAAGAGGGCGACCTTTGACCAGATGGCGCGGCTCCGCCACGAGACTGCTCTTCGCAAGGTCCCGATTGCAGTCGAAAACATTGTCGATGCGGTGAGGGCAGCAGGGAAGGTCATCGTCTTCGCTCACCACCATGACGTCATCGATACATTGGCAAAGGCCCTCAAGGCAGAAGAGATTGCAACGGTGACGGTGACGGGAAAGACGGCGGTTGAGGCAAGACAGGCGGCGGTTGAGGCGTTCCAGAATGACGAGGCCATCCAGGTCTTTCTTGGCAGCATCCAGGCATGCGGCTTCGGGATCACCTTGACGGCGGCTTCCACGGTGATCTTCGTTGAGCTGGATTGGGTGCCCGCGACCATGACCCAGGCAGAGGACCGGGCTCACAGGATGGGTCAGAAGAACTCGGTCCTCGTCCGGTACGTCGTGGTGGATGGCAGCATCGACTCTTACCTGGCCAAGATGCTCCTCGAGAAGCAGGCAATCATAGGGCAGGCACTGGACGGACCGGTCGGGACGGAGCCGGTCGGGCTGGAAGAGATGATCCGGTCAATGACGACGGCTGCTGCCGGCCCGGTGCATGGAAAAAAGACAGACGGTCCGCAGCGGGAAAACGAAGCCGGCATGGACGCACCCCAATGTACCGTAGGTTACCCGCGAATTCAGGAGGGTGTCAACGCAAAGTGAGCCTTTCAGGAGGAAGAAGGCCCTGCCTCTGCTGGCAATACTATAAGCCGGGAAGGGCGGCCCGAATGCCGCCCCTGATCGCTCTCGATCGCCCTTTCGGATCCCCTCGCAACGCGTCCGCAGCATAAAAGGCCTTCGCCGGCCGCGAGTCGATCGGGGGAGAGGGAGATCAAGCCGCCCGGGATACCCGACTTTTCATCGACCGTTGCGGCACCCTGCCAATCAGTGTCATCCTGCTGCCTTTTCTGACCCGTGCGCGTTGGTCTCAAGTTATCCGTTCCTCTTGCTCCGTCTCTGTCCGGGAGCAGTCCCCGGAACCCTCGTCCGACGGGTGGTCCTCCCAGCTGTCGCCGTGGGCGTCTCCGGGGTAGGTTCGGCCGTTCCGGCAGGGGCTTTTGAGGTCTCATCAGGAAGGCCCTGCTGACCGTCGCCCTGGGTGCCTCCCGGTGGTTGCGAAGTCGCCTTTTTTCCTGTCGTCGGTTTCTCCCCAGGGGTCATTACGGCCAACCGGGCCTTGGCAGCCGCCGCCTCGATGGCCGCGTCCGATGCCGCCTGCTGATACGCCCCGGCCTTTTCCCGCTCTCTCGCCGCGGTTTCCCCGCTTTTTTCGACCTCCGCAGTCAAACTACCGATTTCGCGCTGTGCCATCTGGAGCATCGTCTCGGTGTCTTTCAGCCTGGCGGCCGAGACCGCCGCGGCCTTCTCTGCCTCGATCCTGGCCTTGGCTTCGGTCCCGCATACCGCCGTCATGCGCCTGACCTCGTCGGCCTGCTCGGTCAGCCTGTCTGCCTGCGTCTCGACCTTGTTCCGCGTTTGTGCGAGCTCCAGAAGGTTGCGCTCCGCTGCGTGGAGCGTTCTCTCCAAATCTTCGCGGAGCCTCGTCTTCTCTGTAACCTCCGTATCGACCTGCTCGGAAAGCGCCTCACACCTGGTGGCAAGATCTCCGTTCTGTTTGGTCAGGCTGGCCCCCGCGGCTTCGAGACGGTCGCATTGCGCTAAAAGCTCGTCAATCCTCACCTTCGCCTCTCCCAAGCGGGCCTCAAGCTCGGCGCGCGCCCCCGCCGCGATTCTGGACATGATCTCCGCGAGCTGCCTCGCCACATCCTCAGACGGTTGAGGCGGTGCGACCGCCGGCGGCCGCGAAGCCTCGTGCGTGCGCATATACTTGATGACCGTGCTCATGCAGCCCCCCAGCTTATCGTGGATCGCCCGGCAGGACGCTTTCTTCCCATCCGCGACCAGTGCGTCTATCGCGGCATGTACCTCTTCCTCTGTCAGGTCTTCGCGCATTTCTCCCTCCTTCGATAGCGTAGCGTAGCGCTACGCTACGCTATCATTTCAGCCTGTTTGGCTTCCCTGAACCCTGTCCCCATCCGTATCTTCTGTCTTTCCTTTTTCATGACTAGGTATTACATAACATGGTAATAATATGTGATAATACGGCTATATATAAGCAATGCGGCGATAATTATATGGCTAATAACCACGTGACGATTATAACCGCGATGGATTACCTGCAAGACGGCCTATCAGAATTGCGATGCGAGATGGCGAAGGAAGAGCATTGGAGCCGATCTCCTTCTCGCCCCTTTCACAGCTATGTATTATTTACGAGGGTAATAATTTATTATATTGTTGCTTATTGTGCCATATTACGTTATATTTGCTTGTGTGTAGCCACGTGACTATTAGGAGCGTGAGGTGATTCGGTGGCAAGTCAGGCAGAGCGGCAGAAGGCCTACCGGGAGAGAAAGCAAGAGGAAGGGAAGGGGAAGCGCAGGACCATCCCGGTCCCGGTCGACCTGACGAGGAAGCTGAAAGGGCATCCCCAGTGGCTCGTTGACAGGTATATCGAGGGAAGGAAAGGATTGCGGAAGGAGATCGAGGCCGCGAAGAAAGCGGGGAGGAGGCGCGCGGAAATAGAAGTAATGAAGGAAAGAACGCAACGGGCCGTCAATCTTCTGAGATCCTATGACATGGTGGCGGGTTCCTCAAAGGAAATCCAGAGCTCGACACGAAATAGGAGCAAGCTGCGCGCCCGGGTAGCCCAGCTGGAGGATCAGCTGCGGCGGGTTAAGAAACAGGAGCTCCTGAATGGCTCGAGGAATAAAGTGCTCAGTGCGAACCGGCTGGAAGCCGAGCAGTGGGGTGAACTCGCCTCCCGTATCCTCGGCGAGTTGGAGGCCGAATGGGGGTCCTGCGAGGAGTATGATGTGCTCGAGGGAAAATGGAAAGACATGCGCGAGGTTCAAGTCCTGAATCGCGCGGCCATGGCGACGCCCGGACTGGCCCCGTAGGGGTCCGGGCATTCCGGGTGTGCAATTGCACTGCAAGGACAGGACCCGGAACCGCCCGCCCTCAGGCCGCCCCCTGACCGAGGGGCGACATCAGGCGGGCCCGCGGGATCCCGGTCCCGCACGAGGTGAAGATGGCGAAATCAGGTGCTGAACGCCAAAGTGAGTATCGAGACAGGCTTAAGAAAAAGAACGAGAAGAAGGAGGTGACTGTCTTCATACCGAACAGTCTATCCGGGCAGCTCTCGGGAGACCCTGGCAAGCTGGTCACGTTTTTCGAACAGGCCGAAGAGCTCCTGGGGAGCGTCGAGACCAAGGCCTACGAAAGGGAATTGAAGGCGCTGAAGAAAAATGAGGCGCTGAAGAAAAAGCCGACCCGGGAAGAGCTCATAGAAAACAGGCGCGCCCTGGGCGTATCCGTAATCACGAATCCGGCCAAAGCACGGGCGAAGGCGAAGAAGATGGGAAGCGACATAGAACAATTGAAGAACCGCAGGGACGAGTTGAAGGGCGATCTTCGCCCCAGGATCGAGAAAATGAAAAGCCTCGACCGGGCGATCGGGAACACCAGGTTTGAGGCGGACGGTTGGCTTAAGCTGCTCGATGAGATTCATGCCGCGCTCGCCGGAAGAGGCTCTCCCGTGGAAGTCAGCATGATGGCCCGGATAGAGGCGTTGAAGGGCAAACTCCGGGAGACATGTGAGCGCAATAGAGAACGGTCAGCCCGTTTCACCAAGGCCCAACCCTACGGGGTGCGGTAAAAGCGCAAGAAAACGAAGTGACAGGTCGTCCCGAGCCTCTCCAAGGGACCTTGAAAGGCCTTCAAGGCGGACCCGGGGGCTTCGCAACATCAAATAGCCCGGCGCCAGCGCCATTTCTATCACATTTCACCCGTCGTAGAGCCTGACCTGCCCCACCGCCACCGCCGCCACGTGCAGCCTGTGGAGGTCCTTGTTGATAATCACTCTCACCGCGTACGCGGTATTGAGAGGGGTGAGCACGACCCCGTGCTCGAACTTCCGGTACCCCCGGAGAAGTACCTCCTTATCCACCCTCGCGAGCACGTATTTCCCGTCCGGGTCCCCCTCGCTCTCCCCGAGAACGACGATGGAGCCCGTCTTGAACTCCGGCTCCATGGAATCGTCCTCCACCCTGATGGCGATATCGTTCCGGCCCCTGAGCCTGAAGGGCAACCAGCCCGAGGCGTACCCGTCGCCGTGCACGTTGGTGAACTTATCCCACTCCGCCGCCTGAGCCAGGGAGACGATAGGCGTCTTCGCGCCAAAGACGCCACGGTCCATCACGGCCTCAAAGGCGTCTACCGCGGCGGTTGCCTCACCGCCGATGAGGTAGCTCTCGCTCACGTTGAGCGCCCTCGCGAGCCGCTCGATTGTTGCCCTCCCGAATCCCCTTTTCTTCGTCATGTACGCGTTGAGCACCTGGGGCTTCATGCCGGCCAGCTCTGCCACCGCCCGCTGCGTGAGGCCGCGCCTCGCCATGGTCATCGTGAGGTTGCTTCTTATGTTCCCATCCAGCTCGCCCTGTTTGGCCATGTCGCCCACCTCGGCTTCACAATATCACACTTTCTGAGCATAACCAGGAAGTGCCTGATCGTAGTTTTCATCGATGGAATGTCACCGCGCATCCCGATCCTTTCTCTCCCATATATACCACAAAAGATGTATTTTAACAACTAATAGCATTATTTATGTTTTGACATCAGTAAGACATTGTGCTACACTACGATAGAGGAGGTGACCGGTGATGGACAACGGTACGTTTGGCGCTTTTATGGAGGTGTTCGGGCTCGCCCTCAGGGATCTCCGACCTGGACGATCGTGAGAAGGAGCATTTCGGCAGGTCGCTCTTCGGCGAAATCTATTACCACCCCCTGTTTGGGGAGTGCGAACGGAACATCTGGTTCGGGGTGGATCAGACGATCGAGAGTTGAGGTGGAAGATGAAAAGCATCGAAAGAAAGAACCTTATATACAAGACAGGCGTGGAGTACGGAGACTACTGCATCAACCACGTCCAGGGGTGTGTCCACAATTGCCAGTATCCCTGCTACGCACGCTGCATCAGGCGCATGGGCCAGGACCAGTGGCGCAATCCCGCCATAGTGAGCAACGCCATGGAGCTCGCGAAAAGAGAATTGCCGCGCCTCGCGGGCAAGGTGAAAAACATCCACATGTGTTTTACCACCGATCCCTTCATGGTCGGCTACCCCGAGGTGGCCGATCTGACCTTGAGGCTGATCTCCCTCATCAACGACAAAGGTATCCCGGTGACGACCTTGACGAAAGGCGTTTACCCCGCACGCGCCCTCAGGCATGCCTTTCCGGAAAACTCCTACGGCATCACCATCGTGAGCCTCCACGAAGAATTCCGGAAAAGGATGGAGCCCGGTGCGGCGCCGATCGCCGACCGCCTCGAGGCGTTGAAAAGGCTCCATCACATGGGCAAACGGACCTGGGTATCGATCGAGCCCTATCCCACCCCAAATATCATCGACCAGGACCTCCGGACCGTACTGGAGAAGGTCTCCTTCGTCGATAGAATCATCTTTGGCAGATTGAACTACTCGGCGCTCACCCGTGCGTATCCCCTGGAGGCGCGCTTCTATGCGGATGCGGCCGGCAGGGTGGTCCGTTTCTGCAAGTCCCGTCGCATCCAGTGCCACATCAAGAGCGGCACGGTGCGCGGCAACCTACAGGGCGGATCCGGAGGCGCGGGAGGGAGACGTGTCCGAGCTGCTCTATGAAATCTTTCTCAAGGTTATGCTCGAGCTGGTTATCGAGCACGCCGGAAAGAATCCCCGTACCGTAAGGCAGCTGCTCGGCGCCCTGCGGAATGCCCTCGTCATCCTGCTCATGTGAGATCATCACGGCAACCAGATCAAAGGGTAGGCCTCGCCCGTCAGGACCGTCTGAAGTCATGGGCTCGACCGGTAGTTGGGTACCTCGTGAGATTCGGAGGTGTGAGGCCGCAGCTCCGTGAGGAACTTCCTGGAGAGAACGGTCGGGAGAAAGGAGCAGGATGAGAACGATCCAGGGGAAGAGGCTTCTCCACCTCCCTCGGCCGGCCAAGGGTCACTGCGTAAATATTATGGGCCGAACTTCAATCATGACTTTCATCATAGGAGGAAGAAAGACTTGCACTTGCTTGCAATACATAAGTAGGGAAGGGCGGCCCGAAATCGACGAAAGGCAGGGGTACCACTACTGAGAAGAGGCTCTTTGCCTGTAGCCTCATTAGAGCTGGGCGCTGCGGGGGGGAAGAGGGTACATCGAAAGGCTTCTTGGTGATGCTTTTGGGAAGGGCGAAGGGGATGTCTCCTCCTCCGTAGTCACTGGGGAACAAATATGAAGTCGAGCCGTGAATCAAGGAGGTATTACCCCCAATCACGCCTTCTCCGGTTCCCGACTGAAAAGTACAACCTTGCCCGGCTCTCTTGGCTGCACAAGATTCAAGATATGATCTGTTACCTTCTGCATGAGCGGACGGAGCTTTTCCGTATTTTTCACGACGTAGCCGGCGGTGACATCGTCAGCCTTGACCGAATGATTGAGAAGGCGCTTGAGTTCGTAGTACCCGACGATCCCGTCTATGGCGCTTGTATACGTCCGTCTCATGTCATGTAGTGCGAATCTTATCCCGGTCTGTTCTGTGACTCTTGCCATTTGGTCACGAGGTTGGACGAGGTAACCGCCCTTTCCCCGCCCCGGGAAGACGAAGTCATTTTCCCGCAGTGCGTGGCGTTCGAGAAAGAGCCGGTGGAGGTAGTCGCTCATCGGTAACGGGAGCGGCTTGCCGTTCTTCGTCCTCGTGAGCACAAAGATCTTGTTCTCCATGTCAACGTCTTCCCACCTGAGGCAAGCCGTCTCCGTCCGCCTTGCCCCGGTGAAGAGCAGAAGCAACAAGTAATCCCGGATTGTGGGGTTTTCCAGGCTGTTGACCGCCTCGAACCATTTCGGGAGATCAGGCTCATCGATAACCGTTTGGCGGCGTTCGATGACGAACCACTGGCGCGTATTCGAGAGGCGCTTGACCGGGTTGACGGGAAGTGCATCGTCCAGAAGCTCGTTGGCGAAGTTGTAGACCGCCCGCAGCGTCCTCATCACATTGTTTGCCGCTGCTTTGCCGGCCTCCTTTGCAACCTTCAGATGACGGGCGGCAACCATATCCTTCGTAATGTTCTCAATTGGCTGTCGCATCCAGTCGGAGAGATAGAGCCTGAAGAGGTCGCTGTATGTGGTGACGGTGCGGGGTTTCAGTTCCTGCCGGGCAATGAAGTACCTCTCGAGAACCTCGCTCAAGGTGATGCCCTTTTCCCGTGCCCGTGCCTTCTCCCGGTTGACGTCAACCCCCTTCGCGAGGTCGGAAAGGGTGTCTATGGCGTCCCTACGCGCCTCCTCGGCCGTCTCAACGCCATGTCTGCCGAGCGTGACGCGCGTGAGCCTGCCGTTCACCCGCTTCAGCACAAAATATGTTTTCGCCGTGGCAGACACCCGGCAGCCAAAGCCCCTAAGCTCGGTGTCGAAATAGTCGATCTGCTCTCCCTTCGCGGCAAGGGGCAGGCGGTCCACCGTGGCCTTGGAGATTTTGATCTTTTTCATGCGCGCCTCCCGGCTATGTTCATAGGTAACACATAGGTAACATATTAGCCGAAACCTGTCAATACTTAATACAACTGGATATGGTTGGAAATGCTCATATTATAAGGGATATAGGACTAAGCAAGGCTAGAAGAAACAGTTATCCTCGAACTCTGACTCCGTGAATGGGGGTTCGACCCCCTCTCCCCCAGCCAGACAAAAATAAGGGGATTGCGGACATTCCGCAATCCCCTTATTTTTACAGCCTTCTTTTTGCCTCGCGGGGTTGCTTCACCAGGGAACACTTCGCATTGATGGGAAGGGGATCCGAGAGGAGATTCGTGACATGCCGAACACGCGGAGTTGCTGACAAATGCGGCGGTCCCTATATTTCTGGCTAAGGAGAGGCTAGACCCTGTCGCCAGGCGGGGCTGTATCAATATCGTGAAGTTCGCCTCAGGGCAGGTGCGCGTGACAAGAAACGTCGTGAAAGACCCGCCGTATTTTCAACTGGACCGTGATAGGGGTTTGCCTCTTCGCGCTGTTCTCCATTCGAGTCGGCGGACGGCAGAGCAGGGACTTGGTCGTGGCTACAGCCCGGCCTATTCGGACGAAGGGTACTTCAGGTGGACCAACATCCTAAAAAGGTGATTCCCGAAAGGAGGTGAATGGGTCCGGGAAGATTTTGCGAGCGATGCGATGCCTCTGCGATAAGAGATCCGGCCGGCAGCTATTTCAGCGGTAAGTACCACACAGAAGGAGCTATCGTCATGAAGAAAAGAAACGTCATCATCGGCTATATGATACTTCTCATGCTTGTCGCCACCTTTGCGGCCTGTGCACCCACACGCACCCACGAAAGTACGGGCGAATACGTGGACGACTCGACTATCACGACCAAGATAAAAGCCCTGATCGCAGAAGATAATTTTCTCAAGTCCTTCGAGATCGGCGTCAAGACATTCAAGGGCACGGTGCAATTGAGCGGCTTCGTTAATTCTCAGAGTTTGAAAGACAAGGCGGGTGAAATCGCGCGAAGCGTCAAGGGAGTCGTGTCTGTAAAGAATGACCTGATCGTGAAATAGGCGCAGATCACCGATTTACACTTCCGAGCGCTCGATTTTTTTCTCAGCCGGAAGCGCCTCGCAGCCCGAGGTCGATCGGGCGAAGCCCCGGTTCTTTCTCGGGTGGCCTCAAGCACCATCCTAGGCCAATCCTTCGGCGCAACGAATACCTCGACCTCGTCGAGTAGCGCGGGTGACGGCTGGAAATCCGGAGGGCTCGTCAGGATATGGCGGCAAATTGGGAAGGGGGGCCTTTTGGCCCCCCTTCTTTTACAATCCGGAAGGTTCTCACTACCCTGCCGCACGGGTATCCTCATAATCCACATCTATCACATCGCCGTCCTGGTGGTTTCTCCCGCTTTGCTCGGCTCCGCCGCCGGCGGCGTGAGGCGCTCCTTCAGTCGCCGACCGGTAGAGGGCTTCTGCAATCTGATGGGAGGCCTTCGTAAGCTCCTGCTCGGCATCTCTCATCCGACCGGCATCCCCTGCAATGACCGCCTCTTTGGCCGTGGCCAAGGCATCTTCCACCGTTTTCACCGCCGTGCCGTCGAGCCTGTCGCGGCCCTCCTTCAACGTCTTCTCCGTCCCGTAGATGAGGTTGTCCAGGCGATTTCTCGTTTCTATCTCTTCTTTGCGCTTCTTGTCATCCTCTGCATGGGTCTCTGCGTCCCTCACCATCTTCTGGATCTCCGCCTCGCTCATACCGGTGGAGGCGGTGATGGTGATCTTCTGCTCCTTGCCGGTGGCCATGTCTTTCGCTGAGACATGAAGGATGCCGTTCGCGTCGATGTCGAAGGCGACCTCGATCTGCGGCATCCCCCTCGGCGCGGTGGGGATACCCTGCAGATGAAAGCGTCCCAGGGTCCTGTTGTCACAGGCCATCTCGCGCTCTCCCTGGAGCACGTGAATCTCCACGGTCGTCTGGTTGTCCTCAGCGGTCGAGAAGACCTGGCTCTTCTTCACGGGGATGGTGGTATTTCTCTCGACGATCCTCGTCGCCACGCCGCCCAGGGTCTCTATCCCGAGGGAGAGGGGCGTCACGTCGAGGAGCACCACATCCTTCACCTCGCCCGTGAGAACGCCTGCCTGCACCGCGGCGCCCAATGAGACCACCTCGTCAGGGTTCACTCCCTTGTGGGGCTCACGGCCGAAAAATTCCTTCACGAGATCATGAACCTTGGGAATCCTTGTAGAACCGCCAACCAGGACCACCTCGTCGATCTTATCGACGGGGATCGACGCATCTGCAAGGGCCTTTTTGGAGGGCTCCATGGTCCTCCTGAAGAGATCTTCGCACATCTGCTCGAGCTTCGCTCGTGTGAGCTTGAGGTTGAGGTGCTTCGGGCCTGCCTGGTCCGCGGTGATGAAGGGGAGATTGATCTCCGTCTCCATGGTCGAGGAAAGCTCTATCTTGGCTTTCTCAGCGGCTTCCTTCAGCCTCTGGAGGGCCATCTTGTCGCCCGACAGATCGATGCCCTGGTCTTTCCTGAACTCGGCTATGAGCCACTCCATCACCCTCTGGTCGATGTCGTCGCCGCCCAGGTGGGTGTCGCCGTTCGTGGAGAGGACCTCCACCACGTTGTCAGCCACCTCGAGGATGGAGATGTCGAAGGTGCCACCCCCGAAGTCGTAGACGGCGATTTTCTCGTTTTTGTCCTTATCGAGACCGTAGGCGAGGGCAGACGCCGTCGGCTCGTTGACGATCCTGAGAACGTTCAGCCCGGCGATCCTCCCTGCATCCTTGGTCGCCTGCCTCTGGGAGTCGTTGAAGTAGGCCGGCACCGTGATGACGGCCTCGTCGACCGACCTGCCGAGATAGGCCTCCGCCGACTTCTTCAGTTTCTGGAGGATGAAGGCAGATATCTCTTGGGGCGTGTACTGCCTGCCACGGACCTCTACCCGGGCGTTGCCGTTGGAGTCGGCCACGACCTTATAGGGGACTTTCTCGTCTCTCACTTCCGCGTACCTTCTTCCCATGAACCGCTTGATCGAAAAGATCGTGTTCTCCGGGTTCGTGATGGCCTGGCGCTTCGCCACCTGACCGACGAGAACCTCGCCGTCCTTTGTGAAGCCCACGACGCTCGGGGTCGTCCTGCTCCCCTCCTCGTTCACGATCACCTTCGGCTCACCACCCTCCATCACGGATACCACCGAAAAAGTGGTACCGAGGTCGATGCCGATCACCTGCCTTTTCTCCGCCATATCATATCCTCCTCATTTAAAGGTATGTGTCAGTGTATACTTTAGTATTAAAATAACCGCCGATGCTGGGGTTGTCAAATGGCTGAAGCGGATGGGTGTTTCAGAAGGCGTTACCGGGCCCTCGACTATCCGTGCGGGATCCGTTGGACGGACGATGTGAAGACAGAAAGGATAGGCGGGGGGCCAGAGGCGAAGGGGAAGGAAGGAGAGGCATCGATCCTTCCCCTCGCACGCTGGGTGTGGACAATAGGCCCTTACGGCATGAGAGGCATCAGTGCCGCGGGCCCGGCTTGGCTTTAGTGAAAGAGCGTCTCAGCTTCATCCTTCGGAGAGAGCTCGGTCATGGCGTACCCCAGGGCTGCTGCGACGCGCTCCAGCGTATGGGGCCGGGGATGATGGCAGCCCCGCTCCAGCCTGGAGATGCGCGTTTGATGTATCCCTGTCCTTTCCGCGAGCTCGGTCTGCGACATGCCGGCCCTGACGCGGGCTGACCATACCCTGCCGCCCACCCCCGTCCTATGTACCCCGGGCGGACAGAAGGCTGTCAGGACATTCCTGAGGGACCGGGCGCCGATGAAGAAGAGGTCACCATGGTGCGTGAGGATCTCCACCGCTGCCCCGTTGCTCCCCACGGTGGCCGTCTGAAGCATGAGGTTGTTGACCTCGTTCTGGAGACCGAGTGCGCCCCAGAGGACCAGTCCGAAGAGCCCGTCGCTGAACTGGACCCAGAGCTGGCGCGTGAGGGGTGAGTACCTCACGTCGATAAGGGAATGGGGCTCGAGGGCAGAAGCAGCTTTAAGGAGGCACTCGCGAAAGTCCCTCTCCAGGTCCCGGCAGAGGGACAGCCTCATGTCCGAGCTGCGCGCGAGGTCGTCCGTTGCGCTTATGGAGCGCTCGTCCGTCTTTGTCCGGACCAGCCCGACAAAGTAGGGTCGCTTCTCGCGCACGGACGCTATCCACTCGTGGGGACGGGACTGTGTGTACCGCCTGACGATGGCGCCCAAGTCACCGAGAACGAGCACGCCTTCCGGAAGTTCGTCCGACCTTGATGCAAAGGAGCCCCAGAAGGAGCCGAAGCTCCGGCAGGGATGTCCGGCCCCTCGGATGAGGGTAAGGAGATGCTCACGCGCGCACCTTTCGCCCACTGCCGAGACGTCCACACAGAGAATGGCCATCTTCCTCCTCCCGGGGCTTTTCACGCCGACTCTCCCGAGCAAAGCCTTGGCTTAAGCTCACTCATATAACGGCGGTACTTACTGAGTCATTATATAGCATTGGATATAACGACGAGTCAAGAACTATTTTTGCCCATCGGGGAAAGGCGCTTCCTCTCCAGACAGGGTTGTTTTAGGGCTCGCACCATGGGACGGCAAGGGAGGTGTCTTTTTGCCCAATACGAGAACGCACAGGGTTTTCACCTCTTTGCGCTAGTAGAGACTGCTCACATACCGGGAGAGGGGTTTTTCCAGCAGCGCTTCGGGACTCTCGATTGTGAAGGACAGGGGCTGGATGCTACAGGACTTGACCGGCTCTGACATGACCACCTTACCTGTAGCAGTCTCGACCACGCTCACCCACAGAGCCAGACGGCTTGGAACGCCAAGCCACGTGTTCTGCTGTTCCCAGCGGGTGATGACAGGCAGCACCACATAGCCGGAGTTCATCCGGCCTGCCCAGGAGACTGCCTCGTCATTGGTCAGTCGTTTTTTGGCCACCTCCACCGGTATCCCTCGTCTGGCAAATGCTTCCGCTACTGCGCGGGCCACGGCTTGTCCGGATCCAACATAGCGGGCGGTGAGGGATTCTGCATCCGCCGGCAAGGCGACGAGGACGCTCTTTTGGCGATCGAGATGGGCCTGTGGGATCTCCTCCGGTTTCACCCAGCCCTGGACAACGGATTTTGCCGACTCAGCCATGTCGCCAACGGTTGCGCAGCTCGTCAACGTGACGACAATACCGAGGACGACCCCCGCCTTTGAGAGCCTGCGAAAGTGCCCTGCCGCCTTCGCAGGAGCCTCGGGCGAGCAGCCGTGACCGACTCGCGTTGACGTGCGGCTCATCCTTGGGTACGTGTTCATGGCCACGCCTCCTTTAGCCTTCCTAGATTAGCAAGAGTCGTGCCTATCCGCTCGGTCCGGGTCTATTGAGATGTTTTCTCTATGGTAGGCCGGGAAAATACACGACTCACCCGTGGCCTTAAGGCCTTTCCCTCGGCGTCAAAATCCTGCCATGGGAGCCGATGGGGGCAGGCATCGCCGCAATACTTGCGACTGTCTGGCTCGAAGAGAAGCCCCTCCCTTAGTCTTAAGTGTAGGGGAGAAGGCCTAGGCGAGAAAGTACATGATCCTGCCTCTGCGCACCTTGCTGCGCAGGGCGCCCCTTCCCTCGAGGTATTTGAGGTGGGCAAAGGCCTCGCCCGTTGCGAAGAGCTTCTGCAGGTCGGGTACCGACCCCCACGAATCGGAATCGACCACATTCCAGCTGATCACGGATGCCACCTCGTAGACGCCCTTGGGGCCGTCCTTGAGTTCTGCCATGATCTCGGTAGCCCGCGCCCGATGGTGCTCCCTGATCTCGTCGATCCTCTCCCTGAACCGGGTGAAAGGGTCGCGATGACCCGGCAGAACGAGCCGGACATCCATGGGATAGATGTTGTCGAGGCTCTGCAGGTAGTTATTGAGGGGATCGTCCGTATCCGACCGAGCCTGGACCCCCGGCGTTATGTCACCGAGGAGGTGGTCTCCCCCGATGAGAAGCCGTCTCTCCGGTTCGTAGAGGCAGGTATGTCCGGGGCTGTGGCCCGGCGTGGCCACGCAGCGAAAACGATAATCCCCGACCCCCAGGGTATCCCCGTCATTCACGAACCGGAAAGGAAAGACCCCCTCGACGTCCCATGGCTGCGACACGTCCGTTGGGAGGATCTCCCTCAAGTCGCTGCGAGGGAATCCGGTCAGCCGTGCGAAGGTCTGAAACTCGGCGAACATTGCGCCCGATCGCACCCTTTTGAAAGATTCTGCTTCTCTCCTGTCGATGTAGATGACCGATCTTTCCCCCAGGAGCCGGCCAACCAGGGCAAAATGATCAGGGTGCGAATGGGTGATGAAAAAATCGCTCCCGGCCGCATCAACGCCGATACTGCGCAGGCTCTCTTCCATTGCCTGCATACACAGGTCGAGGTTCATACCGGTGTCGACGATGATGCTGCGTTCCCGCCCCTTTACGACATAGACATTGACCGAACCGAGAAGGGTTGCGGGAAGGGGGATACGGATCCTGTAGAAGGAGGGCGCGATTTCTTCGACCATCGATTCACCGTTTTTCCACTTTTTCCACTTGGGTAGGTAGGCATGGCGCCTTCCTGCCCGGAAGGAGATGGAAGACCCAAGAAAAGTATTGGATTCGCTTGGAGGATTGTCGCCTAAAAGGGCGAAAGCCGCCTAGTTGGCGCAACAGCTGCCTGGCGAGCCGCACGAATTCGGGGAGCCGCAGCATGAGCCTCCGGCGGGGGCCGAAAAAGGAGGTGTTGGGGCCATTGTGTTGTGGGCCGACATCAGCTTGACCACATCCTCGCTCCCGCACTCCCTGCAGGTAGGGGTATCTTCCTTGCTCAGCATGAGTTGCTCGCTTACTTCCCCGCACTTACTGCAACGATACTCGTAGATCGGCATATCTCCTCCTCAGTGAATCTTATTTCCTGTTCTCTTGTTGATCTTTGGGGGTTTCTATCCTCAAGGCCTTGCCCTGGGTCAATGCCTCCGCTGCCTTCCGCCTCGCCTCTTTGACGATGCGTCCGAAGGTAGCCCTCGATATCTTCATCTCCCTCGCCGCATCTTCGTGGTAGCGCCCCTCGCAGTCGGCGAGCCTGAGGGCCTCCAGTTCGTCGAGACTCAATGCTACCTCTTCCAGGTCCAGGAGGGGGATGCCCTTCGGCTTGAAGTAGCAGGCGTTCGGCACACAGCCCACGCACCGGTATTTCTTTGGCCTTGACACTTCTTTATTGTAAGCATATGATCGTAACATTGTCAACCCGGGAATGCGATCGAGGGGCAGGCACAGAATCTCGGGGAGCTGATCATCCGGGTATCTTGACCTAAAGCGCACATACAAGGAGGTCGTCATGGGTCAGAGGAAGGTCGACTATACCATTTTCGACAAGTTCAATTTCGAGAGGAAGCCCGTTGGAGTGCTCTATTCGCTGAAGGCGCCCGTGGGAATCGAGGGCCTCGACAAGGAGCTCGCCCTTTGCGAGTTGTTCAAGGAGGCACAAGTTGGCCCTCCGTTCTACGTGGCCGAGGAGAACATAGAGTGCGGCGCCCAACTCCTGGGAATGAAGGAGTTCCCGCCTATCATGCACAGCGGCCAGCTGGGGTCTATGTTCTCTATGTTCAGGAATCCCGGGGCAAACCGGAGAATCTACGACTACATGCCGTCCCTCCCCAGGGACTCGGTCAAGTATGTTTCCCTGGCCCCCATCGATCAGCTCGATTTTGACCCGGACGTCCTTATCTTCACCACCACCGTGTCGCAGGGGGAGATAATCCTTAGGGCGAGCAGTTTTTCGGATGGGAAGATGTGGTCGTCCAAAGGGACGACATGTCTGGCCTGCGCCTGGATCTATGCGTACCCCTACCTCACCGGTCAGCTCAACTTCACGATAAGCGGTCTCGGCTTCAGCATGAAGGCGAGGCAGGTCCTCCCAGAGGGTCTCATGATCATCTCCGTCCCTTTTGACCTTATCCGGCCGCTCACGGAGAACCTGAGAGACATGGAGTGGCATCCGGACTGGTTCGATCTCGGGAGGGAGGGGTTCATTGAGAAGGTGAAGAGCTCGAGCAAACACCTGGCCGAGGAGCTCGACCTCTAGGCCCTTGCTACGCTGCAGAATAACGATAATAATAGATGTGGGAACCTCAAAAGAAGGAGAGCCATCGTGAATGCAGGAAAGAAACCGCACGGAGCCGGCAAGAGCACTTTCGAGCTCGTGGACCTGGGGCGGGTCCTTCAGGCGCTGTTCCTGACGCCGCAGACGGTCTTCCTCGACCTCGGGTGCGGAGCGGGAAACTATACCATTCCGGTGGCGGAGGCCATCGGCTCCCTCGGCAGGGTCTATGGAGTCGATGCGTGGCAGGAGGGGCTCGATGAGCTGAAGAGCAGGGCGGCTGCAAAGGGTCTCCATAACGTAGAGACGATTCACGCGGATCTGAACGAGCATATCCCGGTGGGAGACGGCAGGATTGACCTCTGTTTCATGGCGACCGTTCTCCACGACCTCCTCCGGGATGATTCCGGCGAGAAGGTGCTGCAAGAGATCGACAGGGTGCTGAAGCCCGGCGGTAGATTGTCTATCATTGAGTTTAAGAAGGTCGAGGATGGTCCGGGACCGCCCCTTAGTGTGCGCCTTTCGCCGGAGGAGACGGAGAAGGTGGTCGTGCCATTCGGCTTCACCAAAGACCGGGTGATCGAGCTGGGGCCGTTTCACTACATGCTGATTGCGTTGTCGGCGAGGCAGCGGAGCTGACGGGGAACCTCCGCCGGATAGGTGAGCGCGCGCCGTGCGGGCTGGAGGAATGCATCCATGGGAATTTTGTTGAAAAAGGGGCGATTTTCTGATAAAATACCGACGGATCGATCCAAGGATGCCCAAAGCGGCTCGACCATTTTGTCGATCTGTTCCTGTCGGCCTCGACATTTTCTCCGTGGTGTAGCGAAAGGTTTCGGTAATTGTCAAGAAAAAGACCAAGGAATCCCCGCCGGTTGTCGAGAGGCTTAACAGGGCACGCATCTTGCTAGTAGACCTGCGAGAGCCGAGGGCTTCGCTTATTTCGCAGGAGAAAGGACGGGAATTACCATGACAAATAAGAAGAGTGTTGCCAATATTCACGAGGAAGAATGGGAACTCGAGGAGACCGGGCTCCCGGATGAGGAGGTGTGTCTGGACAGGACTCTCGTTCTCAGAAGAGAGCCTCTGCCGAGAAAAGTACACCTCATGGCCGCCGGGGTAAAAGAGATACGATGTATCTCCTGCAGCCGAGTCAAAC
>Ga0326728_10009221_pt1 | contig 23892 bp, 21 predicted proteins | sample MB3enrmetagenome_FD_207602 | JGI IMG/M metagenome (GOLD analysis project Ga0326728, IMG submission 207602) | Lab enriched peat soil microbial communities from McLean, Ithaca, NY, United States - MB31MN | ecosystem: Environmental > Terrestrial > Soil > Wetlands > Peat | place: USA: New York... | reverse complement strand
GCACATTTTCAATTCCAGCGCGCCAGCCGTTTTCCTGCCCCCCGCCGTGCAGGAGGCTGGACAGGCGCGCCCGCCGATTGCGGTAGAGCACGCCGACGCCCTTGGGTCCGTGGAAACGATGCGGCGAGAACGAAAGAAGGTTCGCGCCCAATTCCCTGACATGGATGGGCAGCCATCCGGCGCCAGCTTCGGCATCGACATAAAAGGCGATGCCTTCCCGGCCGGCAACTTCGCTGATTTCCCGGACAGGCTCAATGGCGCCGATGTCATGATTGACAAGGTGGACGGCGATTAAAATAGTCTTGTCAGTAATGGCGGCCCGCACGTCCGCGGGGTCAATGAACCCCTGGCGATCGACTTTGACGCGAGTGGAGGTGAAGCCGTGTTTCTCGAGAAACTCCGTGGAGTGAATCACGGCCGGATGCTCGGTCTGGCTGAGGACGATATGATTGCCCCGGCGCCGGCTGGCAAAGGCCGCTCCTTTGACCGCCAAATTGGCCGATTCCGTGCCATCGGAGGTGAAAATGATCTCTTCGGGGGATTCGGCATGGATCAACGCAGCGATTTGGGCGCGGGCGGCGGCCACGGCCTCGCGCGCCCGCAGGCCGTATTGATGCACAGAGGAGGGATTGCCAAAGGCTTCGGCAAAGAACGGCCGCATGGCTTCGAAGACCTCCGGCAAAACGGGGGTGGCGGATTGGTGGTCGAGATAAACCTGTCGCATGTCGATCTGCCCAAACCCCGCCCTTAGTTGGCGTGGCGCTTTTGGCTGCGTGTCAATTGCATGGTCTCCTGCCGGCGGATCAAATCGCCCAAAGTCGTGCGCAGCAGGACCTCCTTTACGCCGTCCTGGGCTTGCTCGTATAGTCCGCAGAGAGCGCAGCCGCCGGCGTGTTCGCAATCGGGTTTCAGTTGTTTGCAACGTTGGAACACGATCTTGCCCTCGATGGCTTCAATGATTTCCAGGATGGAAACTTGCGCGGGGTCCTTGACCAGCACAAATCCGCCGCCCGCCCCCCGAATGGACCGGACCAGGCCGGCTTTGACCAGGTTTTGAAAAATCTTGGCCAGGAAACTCTTCGGAATCCGCTCCGTCCGGCTCACCTCGTTAATCATGGCCATCTGCCCCGGACTGCGCCGGGCCAGGTTCATCAATCCCAAAACCCCATACTCACCTGCGCGCGTGATTTGCATCGGAAAACGAAATTCGGACTAAATTCATCCTATACACTATATAGGAGCGCCGGACGGTGTCAATCTGCGAAGTTACAACTCTCCGCCTGGGGGCGCTCTCACTTTTTGGACACTGGTCAGCGCCGCTTGAGGGCAAACCTCGGTCTGCCTGGAAAATGTCGAATGACGAAATCCGAATGACCAATCAATGCCCAAATGACCCAATGTCGAAATGGAAACCGGGTATCTTACCGCCTTTGGTAAAATTCGTCATTAGGGCTTCGTCATTATTTCGTCATTCGTGCTTGGTCATTCGTCATTCTTCCTGGCCTGGCTGCGGCAAGCCATTATCTCTCATTGACAATGGGGTTGCCAAAAACCGGGATGCGCCTGAAGGCACTTGGGATTTCCGTCAGCCAGCAGGTAACGCGCCCTTCTGCCGGGCCACGGAGTCGCCGTCGCCGCGTTTCAACTCCCGGAAAATGAGGGTGGACAGAATGGTCATTCCGCCCAGGACGAAAAACGCCCGGTGAATGCCGTGAATCATTTCCGGCGCGTTGGAGCTAAATCGATCCGGAATGAAGAACGCGGTGACCAGCGAGGCGGAGGCGACGCCGAAACTGATCGCCATTTGCTGCATTGTGCTGGCGATGGTGCTGGCATTGCTGGCCTCTTCCTCGGTGACATCGGCATAGACGAGCGTGTTCATGCTCGAATATTGCAGCGAGGAGAAGAATCCGTAGCCGAAGGATTCCGCCACGATGAGCCAGACCGGCGTACCCACGCCAATGGTCGCAAATACAAAGATGAACAAACCGATGATGATGGTGTTGGAAACCAGAATCACGCGATAGCCAAAACGGGTCAGAATCCCCGTCACCGCCAGCTTCAGACTCATTGACGCCACCGCTTGCGGCATCATGAGCAGGCCGGATTGAATGGGCGTGAAACCGAGGCCAACCTGGTAAAGGAGCGGGAGGAGGAAGGGAATGCCCCCGATGCCAATGCGGGTCACGAAGCCGCCGATGACCGCGGCGCGAAAAGTGCGGAGGCGGAGCAAAGTCATGCGCAACAGGGGAAATGCGGCATGCACCGCGTGCCAGCCATAAGCCGTGATGAGCAGGAGGGAAATGGCCAGCAATCCCAGTATTTCGCGTCCGCTCAGGGTATGTTCGCCGAACACCTCGAGCACATAGGAAAGCAGCGCGATGCCGGAGCTGAACAGGACGAGTCCGACGAAATCGAGCGGCGGGCTTTTCTCCGCGCGGTAATCCGGGAGATGCCGATAGACCAAATACAAGCCAAGCAGGCCAATCGGAATATTGACAAAAAAGATCACCCGCCAGTGGAAATATCCCACAATCAGCCCCCCGAGGAACGGCCCGAGCATGGGGCCAATCAGGGCCGGGATGACGACGAAGGTCATGGCGCGGATGAGTTCGGATTTGGCGAACGTCCGCACCAAAGTCAACCGGCCCACCGGCACCATCATGGCCCCGCCGCACCCTTGCAGAATGCGGCAGGCGACGAGCAGATGGATGTTGCTGGAGACGCCGCACAGAAATGAACCCAGCGTGAAGATGCCTATGGCGCACGAAAACACCCGGCGCGTGCCGAACCGGTCCGCCACCCAACCGCTGACCGGGATGAAGACCGCCAGGCTCAACGTGTAACTGGCCAGCACCGACTTCATGCTGAGCGGCACGACGCCAAGGGCCTGCGCGATGGCGGGCACGGCGGTGTTCAGAATCGTCGTGTCGAGCGACTCCATGAAAAACGCCATGGCCACCAGCCACGGCAGGAGGCGCTTGCTCGCCTCGCCCGGCGTGAGCGCGGGCGCGGGCGCGAGGATGGAATCTGGCGGGTCCATAATTGCCGGTTACGGCGGCGCAAAGTGTAAGTGAACCCGCGCACCCCATGCAAGAATCGGCGCTGGCTTCCCCAACTCCTAATCTTAATCTTAATCTTAATCCTAATCCTCTGAGATTAAGATTACGATTAGGATTAGGATTAAGATTAAGATTAGGATTGGGATTGGGATTGGGATTAAAGACTTTGAACCTTTTCGGGCGCTGCGGGGATTGATACATAGATGGACATTACGGATGACCGGGTCGAAATAATTGATGCCGGAAAACTTCTCACGCGCGCGCGCGCCGGGGATGCGCAGGCGTTTTGCCGTTTGACGGAGCCATTGCAGACCCGCTTGCTGCGGCAGGCCGCCGCGTTGTCGGGCGATGTCGGCGCGGCGGAAGACCTCGTTGCCGAAACCCTCGTCGAGGCCTGGAAAAGTCGGGCGCGCTACGATGAGAGTTGCCGGTTTTCGACCTGGCTCTACGCCATTCTGCTGCACCGGCGCCAAAAATGGGTGCGCCGCGCGCGTTCCAGACCGGTGGCGCTGGCCTGGCTGCCTGTTTTCGAGTGCGACAATGTTGTGGCAAGGCAGGAAAACATTCCTTCGGCGGAGCCTTCACCGGCGGAAGACGCGGCCCGCAACGAAACTTCCGCCCATCTGCGCGCCTGCATCGACCGGCTGCCGGAAAAGCATCGGCGGATTATCCTGCTGCGATTTTTCGAGGACGCGTCATTGCCGGATATGGCGCATGTCCTGGGCTGCCCGGTGGGGACGGTCAAATCCCGGCTGCATCATGCTTTGGAAAAATTGCGCGAAATGAAAATGAACCTTCCGGAGATGAGTGGAGATACACAGATATGAATTGGATTTGGAATCGTTGCCGCCGCCGCCGCCCGGAGATTTGTCTTCTGGCCGGCGGCGCGTTGGGCGAAGAAGAGAAGACCGAGTTGGAAATCCACCTTGCCGTTTGTCAGGAATGCCGAAGTTATTACGGCGAGATCAAGACTCTGACCGCGCCGTTGGCAGGTTGGGAGAAAAACTTGACTCCCATCGAAGCCACTCCAGCCGCGCGGATGCGCTGGGCCAGGGCCGTGCAGGAGGCGGCACTGGCATCATCCGCTCCTGATTGCTCTCCCTCACCCAACCCTCTCCCCAAGGAGAGGGCTTTAGGATTAGGAATGAGATTCTGGCGAATCGTTTGGCGGGAATTGATTTGGCCCAGCCGTCACGCGTGGGCTGGCATGGCGGCGCTTTGGGTGGTGATGCTGGCCGTCAACGGGCGATTGTCAGACCATCGGATAACCGACGCCAGCGCCTCATCGACGCAGGACATGATGCAGGCTTGGGAAGAACAGAATCGCGTGCTGGCAGAACTGACTCAGCCCGCCTTTGTCCCTCCCGCCGCGCCGCCCATTCTTCCCCGTCCGCGCAGCGACAGGGAACAGGGCTGGAAAATTGTTTGACTCGCATTGAGTATGAACCCTCCCCAAACAAAACATTGGCGCATCCTGCGGCGCTGTCTGGTCGGCTTGGCCGTCTGTGTGACCTTGATCGGCCTTTTTTACACGGAGGAACTCTGGCGCGGCAAACGGGCCTGGGAAAATTGCAAAAGCGCCTTGGAACCCAAAGGCTTCAATTTCAATTGGGCCGACTACATTCCCGCCCCGGTGCCTGATAATGAGAACGTCTTCGGCGTGCCGGAGATGCAAAAATGGTTTGTCGGACGGGGGGCGACGGAACTGTCCAAGAAAATGTCTTATCCCTTATTTGACTGCTGGACAAATAGCATGGTCGTTGCAGAGGTGACGATTGGCCTGCCGGGAATGCCGGCACCGGGCGGTTCTGTCGTGCTACGGTGGGACGATCCGGCCTCGCGCACGGAAGCCGTGAGGTTGCTGACCAATGCGCTCGGACCAACGGCCAACGCACCCCAATCTGCGCGTGGCATCGGATTTATGTTACGGCGACCGGAGGAAATCCGGGTGGCGCGAATTTTTTTGCAGTGCCAAACCGCGCCGACGCAGAAGGAGTTGCAGGGGTTCCTGCCTGACCACGTTCTCGATGACCCTCTGTATCTCCAAGCGGACGGCGACGGTTCGTACCACGTTACCGTGACCATGCTGGCAAGGGCGGCCGATTATCTGGCATGGAGCGAGCAGCTTGAACCGCAATTCGCGGTGATCCGACAAGCGTTGCAGCATCCCTATGCGCGGATGCAAGGCAATTACGCGGAACGGGAGGAAATTCCCGTTCCAAATTTCGTCACAATGCGAACCCTGGCGCAAACACTGGGGGCGCGGGCGCAATGCCATTTTTTGCTGGGCCAGCCGGAGGAAGCGTTGCGCGACTTGACGCTCATAAACGATAGTTGCCGCCCCATCCTGGAAGAGAACAAGCCGATGACTTTATTAGGAGCGATGATCAACGTGGCCGTGAGGGGGCTTTACGCGGCCCAAATTGACGACGGCATACGCTTGCAAGCCTGGCGCGAGCCGCAATTGGCCGCGCTGGAAGAGCAGCTCAAACAAATCAATATCCTGCCGCCGGTGGAGCGATCCTTCCAATTGGAAGGCTTGTTGACCTGCCACGCACTGGAAACCATGGCTCCGGCACGGGTGGTGGAATTGCTTTTAAACCTGGACCAACCAGGCCGCAAATTGACTTCATGGGAGGCTTGGAAGCGATCAATCCTTATAAAATTGTTCCCGCGCGGCTGGGTCTATCAGAACCTGGCTGCCGGCACGAAACTGCGCCCTAACGCCATTGCCAGCCTGGACCCCGACAGCCAAACCGTTTTCCCGGACAAAATTGCCGCCTACCAAAAGCAGGCTGATGCACTCGGGGCTCATTGGTCTCCCTATACTTTTGCAGTCATCCGGTGGGCTCCTAATTTTAGCAAGGCTTGTCAAACAACCGCCCGGAATCAAACGAAGATCAATCAAGCGCTCATCGCCTGCGCCTTGGAACGTTACCATCTGGCGCACGGCGAATATCCCGAAACCCTCGACGCTCTCATCCCGCAGTTCATCGCCACAATTCCCCACGATGTCATTGGCGGCCAGCCTCCTCATTATCGCCGCGCCGCTGACGGCACATTTCTTCTTTACTCCATCGGCTGGAATGGGCGGGACAACGGCGGCGTGCGCGGCAAATCGGCTACGGATGGCGACTGGGTCTGGCCCAATTGAGGCCTGCAAGGCAAGGTTTGGGTTCGCCATTTGCCACGCCAAATGGCATCGTTATTTGAAATGAAAGCCGTTATTACGATGGATAAATTCGGGCGCATGGTCCTTCCCGGGCCGATGCGGAAGGCGCTGCAAATATCCCGGCCCGCGGCATTCAAAGGCGGAGGTAGGCTCGAAGCCCTTCCCGCTCTCGCCCGCAAAAACCGCATTGCCCTTGCGCCCGCGTCCGCCCAACATCCACCCATGCTGGCCCGTCTGTTGTCCGCTGCGGTCAGCTAAGTCGTTGACTATCAACACTTGTTGCCGTGTTGCCGGTTTTTCCGGCCACTCATCCATATCTTGCACCTTTGCCCCTTTGCATCGCTGTCCCGTGCCGGTGTCCTCACTTTTTAAACTGATTGAGAGTGGCGGGCTTTGCCGCAGGCCAACAGACCCCACAAAAACCGCCGTTTCTTCAAAAAGTCCGGTTTTTCAGAAAAAATAATTAAAAAAGTCATTTGACTATTGAATAATTAGTGCTATATGTAGTCTAAGGAATCAAGGACGGGTTCCAAGTTGAGGGGGAGGGGCGGAAGAAAAGTATGAATTATGAAGGCAGAATTAAGAAGTCAAGGGGCATCCGGTGCCGCAGAATCCAAGACAGAAGATGGCCGTGAAAAAGCGCAAGAGTCGCAAAATGAGCTTTCTCTTCTTGAGCCTTTTGTGCCTTTTCGCGGCAATTCCGTTAGCGTTAATCCTCCCGGCCATTTGATCTCCGCTCAGTCAAACCATGATAAACTTAATTAAATATGAGTTGCTTGGTCAAGATGACAGCCAAATTCTATCCAAATACTTTAAAGTGAATGACTTGCAAAGTAAACTGCTTGCCGGTGAGTCAAACCCGGTCAAAGTGAATCAAACCTGTTTCAAGGCAGGCAAACGCATGGGAAACCGAAGTTCGGGGGGCGCGTCCGGTTCATGCCTGTCCATCCAGCGTTTCTTAATTCTTAATTCATAATTCATACTTAATTCTTGCTTCCCACCTTGAACGGCAAACCCTAAACTCCATCGCATGGGTCGGAAAGATTCAGCGCAACCTCAACCGCACGGGTTGAACGACGTCATTGGCATCCTGCTGGGAACGGCGGCTTTGTTGCTGATGGTGGCGTTGCTCTCCTATGATCCGCATGATTTGGCGGCGAACTTCGTGCCGCCCAACAACCCGCCGCATAACCGCGTGGGCCCGCTCGGGGCATGGACGGCGTTGTTTTTGTTTCGGGTTTTTGGGGTGGCGGCATTCATGGTTCCGGCGCTGCTGTTGATTTATGGCCTGGGTTATCTGCTTCGATTCCTGTCTTATTTGCAGCGCCGCTGGGTTTGGGGCGCGCTCTTGTTGCTCTGCTGCATGGGACTGGCCAGCATGTTCGAAAATGACGCGCATTGGCTGCAACGATTGCGGGCCACGATGAACGCGCCGAGCGTGGGCGGATACACCGGCCTCTTTTTCTTCAATCATGTTTTGCGTTACGCGGGCAAAGTCGGCGCGACCATCGTGCTGGTGTCCATTTACCTGGTCAGCCTCATTTATCTGACCAACTTCAAATTGGGCGAATGGTGCCGGCAATGGTGGTCACTGCATTTTGAAGGCAAAGCCGCCCCGCAGACCGGCGGCGAGAAAGACCTCGAACGCCGGGCGCGTGACTTGGAGAAGCAGGCGCGCCAGTTGCAGGAGCAGTTGGAAAGAACTGGCAGGGCCGGCCCCGCCGCAAAAGGAGCGGAGCCAAGCGGCTTGGGCGCCGACGGGCTGCCTGTGCCCGAGCCGATGGTGCGCGATTTGAGCGTGCCGCAAGGCAAGTCCGATAATCGCGGGAAAAAGCCGGCCCCCGAACGGCCAAAGGAACCCGCGCCCGCCGAAGAAGGAGTGGTCATTCCGGCGCGCGAAGTGGCGGCGGCCACCACCGGGGATGTTCCCGGCAAGGCTGCGGAGTCTCCCCCAAAACCGTCTGAAGCCAAAGAACCGGACGCCCCGCCGCCCGTCCCCGCCGGCGCCGCCGGGGCAGCCGAACCCTCTCCAGAGGCAAAGGGAGCGCCCGAGGCCGCTGTTTTTGTTCCCCCCAAACCGAAACCCGCTCCGCGCAAACCCAAACCGATTGCCGTCGCGGCGGCGCCCCGCATTGGCAATTACGAATTGCCGCCGCTGGACTTTCTCGGATTCCCCGATCTGACCGCCAAGCCGGCCGAATCGAAGGAGGAGTTGATGGGCAACGCGCGGCTCATGCAACAAACGCTGGCGCAATTCGACATCGAAGTCGCTTTGGGCGACATTACCAAGGGGCCGACCATCACCCGGTATGAACTGCATCCGGCGCCGGGGGTGAAGCTGGAAAAAATCGTCAGCCTGAGCAACAACATCGCCGCCGCCCTCAAGGCCGAACGCATCAATATTCTGGCGCCCGTCCCGGGCAAGAGTTCCGTCGGCGTCGAAGCGCCCAACGCTGTCAAGACCAAGGTCATCATGCGCGACCTGTTCGAATCCGAAGAGTGGCGCACGACCAAGGCGCGCATTCCGCTGGCCCTGGGCAAGGACGTGTACGGCCAGCCCATTGTGGCCGATCTGGCGGAGATGCCGCACCTGCTGATCGCCGGCAGCACCGGTTCGGGCAAATCCACCTGCATCAACGCGATTATCACGTCGTTGCTTTACAAATTCGCCCCCGACCAAATGCGCTTTGTCCTGATCGATCCCAAAGTGGTCGAGTTGCAGCACTACAACCGGCTGCCCCATCTGGTGGTGCCGGTGGTGACCGACCCAAAAAAAGTCATCCTGGCCTTGCGCTGGGTGATCAACGAGATGGAAAAACGCTACCAGATCTTTGCCAGGGTCGGCGTGCGCAACATCCGCTCCTTCAACGAGCGGCCCAAACACAAACCGCTCCCCCCCTCCGAACCGGAACTGCCCTTGATGGCCAAAAGGGAAAAAGTCGAAGCCGGCTCCGACGGCTTCGCGGTGGAACTGGACGACGAGATCGTGGTGCCGCGCGACGAGGAGATCGTCATTCCCGACCATCTGAGCTACATCGTTGTTGTCATTGACGAACTGGCGGACCTGATGCTGGTGGCCCCGGCGGACGTGGAAATGGCCATCGCCCGCATCACGCAAATGGCGCGGGCGGCGGGCATTCATTGCATCGTGGCCACGCAGCGGCCGAGCGTTGATGTCATCACCGGCGTCATCAAGGCCAACATTACGGCCCGCATCGCCTTCCAGGTGGCGGCCAGGGTGGATTCGCGCACGATCCTGGACGAGATGGGGGCGGACAAACTGTTGGGCAAAGGCGACATGCTCTATTTGCCGCCCGGCTCGGCCAAATTGATCCGCGTGCAAGGCGCGTTCATCACCGACGCCGAACTGCAAAGCATCGTGGAGTTCATCGCCAAACAGGGCAAACCGAGCTACGAACTGGAGATTCACCAGCAATTGCAGAGGCCCGCCGGCTTTGAAACCGAGAATGGCGCCAGCGGCGAGGACGAAGAATTGATCCTGCAATGCATTGAAGTCATCCGCAGCGAGCAGAAGGCGAGCGTCTCGCTCATGCAACGGCGTTTGCGTCTGGGCTACACCCGGGCGGCGCGCATCATGGACGAATTGGAACTGCGCGGCATCGTCGGCCCGAGCAAAGGCGCGGAGCCGCGGGACATTCTGATTGACCTCGACGGCCGCGGAGCGGATGGCAACCCGCCCGCGACAGCCGAAGCGCCAACAGGGGAATGAAATATAGCCACAGAGATCAAAGAACGCAAAAAAACACGGAGTTCATCCTTGTGTTCCTTGTGTTCTTTTGTGGCTGTTTAAATCCCTTTGCTGCCGGCCGCGTAACGGCGCAAATATTTTATTGACACTGTCAGGTCCTTCGCCCACGGCGCCGCCAGCGTCAGTTTCGCGCCCGTCGCGGGATGTTCGATGACCGCCTGCTCCATGTGCAGGGCCGGGCGGGCCATGAGCGGACGTTCGACCTGGCCCTGTTTCAGACGGTAAGCGGGTTTCAGCGTGGAAAGAAGCAGCGGGCGGCCTCCGTAAACGTCATCGCCGACCAGGGGCAGGCGAAGATGTTTGAGGTGGGCGCGGATTTGATGGGGACGGTCGGGGCAAGGCCGGCATTCGAGCAGCAGGCAGGCGTCGAACCGTTCGCGCACGGCAAAGTGGGTGCTCGAGCGCTTTCCATCTTTTGGGTCAACTCTAACAACGCCCATTTGCAGCGGGTGCGGCGCCAGTTTGGCGTCGGTTTCAAAGGTGTCCGCGCCGGACGATCCGCGAACCAGCGCGGCATAAATCCGGCAGGGTTGTTCGGCGGCAAATTGTGCGGCCAGCGCGACAAGCGCGGGCTTGTTTTTGGCCAGGAGGATGACGCCGCTGGTTCCGAAATCGAGGCGGTGCGCATTCATCAAATAACCCAGGCGGCGTTGTCCGGCCCAGGGGGCGCCGCGTTCGATGTCGCGGTGGAGCAGTTGCATGAGGCTGGGGCGCCCGGGGTCGCAACGATCCGGCGAAACGAGGAATTGGCTGGGTTTGTTCAAGACCAGCAAATGGCTGTCTTCAAAGAGGACCGGGATTTCCCAGAATTCGCCCGTGGCGGGCGAAGACAATTTGACGGCATCGGGCACGCGTCAACCCCCCGAGGCGGAGAGGTCGCCGGGCGGCGCGACGAAGTGCAACTGCATTTGCCTGGCAAACCAAGCGTTGAAGGCCGCGATCTGGAAGCGCTCGCGCATCCTGGCCAGGAAGGCCGGCATGTCGCGTTGCAGGGCGGCTTGGTCAACAGGCAATTGCGCTTTGACATAGAGAAGAAATCCGCCGTCGGCCGTCGGGATGAAAGGCGAACACTGGCCCGCGTGCATCTTTCCGGCGACGTCTTGCAGTTGCTCGAATTCGGATTTGTCCGGCACTTCGGGAATTGAAGCGGACGTCAGGGAAAACGGACTCAAGTTTTGCGGCCGGACGAATTGGGCCGCGCACATGGTGTCGAATGTTTTGCCCTGGGCCAAACCGGCGCCCAAGGCCGACTCGAACCGGCTGCCGGCAGCCCTGGCCAAGTCGAGCGCTTTGCTTTGGCGGTAATCCGCGGCCACTTTGTCATGCACGGCGGAGAGGGGCTGGATTTGGCTGGGGATGCGCTTCTGAAGGCCCGCGACATAGACAGCCTCCTCGCCCGGCAGTGGCGACGGGGCATAAATCATGGACCGCTCCTTGTCATCAGGATCATCATCGCGCAGTGAGAAAAGGACGCGGAGATTCTTTGGCAAAATGCCCAAATCCTTCGGGCCGTTTTTCAGGTCGAACGGTTCGGAGGTCTTAACCGTCAGATGCCTGGCTTTGGCCAATGCTGTCAAATCTTCCGGCGTATAAGGATGCTGATCGTCGTGGCCTTGAGAGAGATCATTCAGGAAGCTGTTGGCGTCCCGGGTGGCCTCGTTCCTGGCGACATTCTGGAGTATTTGCTTTTTGATTTTAGCCTTGGCGGCCTCGGCGCTGAGCTGGGCGCCGGCCTCGTCTTTGAACGCGGCCGGGCCTTCCCGAAAATACTCCTGATCGACATGCTCATTGAAATTGGTGCCCAGTTGTTTTTCCGCCCTGGCCAGATAGTTGCTGTATTTCAATTCAACATAGTTGATCTGGATGCGGTCCGGCACCCGGTAGTCGGCTTGTCTCTTGGCGTAAAAATCCGCGATGTCCTTTTCGGCGGGGGCGGTCGTGGCGTAAAAATTCGTCGCGGGGAAGGACACCAGTTCCGTCTCCATCGGCTCGTTCTCCCGGCGATAGAAAACCTCCGTTTCCTGGGGAGTAATGAGCTGGCCGCTCATGCCCACGAGCGCGACCAGGTATTCCTGGGCGGCCTGATGGCGGGCAAACCGGTCGAAGTCCTCGACGGCCACGTTGCCTTCGCGCGCCAATTTGACCAATTCCTCCATGATCTTTTCGGCGGGGACCGCGTCATCGGGTCTGACGCCAAGAAGCTGTTTGGTATAGCGGGCGGCCAGTTCGGGAGTGGCCGTGATGTGAAATTGCTCCAATTCGGCATTGAGCAGAAGCCGCTGTTCGGCGAAGCGCCGCACCTCCTTCCTTCTCTCTTCCGACTCCGGCCATTCGCCGTAACTGAGGCGAAAGAAAATCCGCCCTTCCTGTTCCGCGGCGCGGAGTTGTTCCGGGGTGATGGGATCGCCAAAGACCGAGCCCAGGTTCACGCTGGACGGGGTCCGATCCAGAATGCTGTTTCTGCTGTTGGGGGTGAAATAAATGAGGAAGGAAAGGATGGTCGCCACGATGATAACCATCCACAGCCACTTCTGATGCTTGCGAATTGTGCCAATCATACTAAAACCGAGTTCAAGAACGCGCACCCTGAACGGCCCCGCCGCGGGTGATCAAACGCGAAAGCCATATTATGGGCAAACCGTCATTGCGCAAGAGCCGATTTGAATCCTCTTGAATTCGGAAGCGAATGCATCCAATATCCGCCTTGCCGCGGGTTGCCGTGAAGGCGCCCGCGCCATCAAATCTATGTCAAAAATAAACAAACTTTGTTTTCTGTCACTGCTGCCGGCGGTTCTGGCCGGTTGCAGCTCCATCACCAACTTGACCCCGACCCAGTATCCGCGGGACGCCTCGGGCTATTACCGGGTGGAGGCGATGTGGAAAAGCAACCAACGGGTCATCAAGCCGGACTCGTTCAAACCTCTGGTTGTCGTCGATCTTCAAACTTATCCCATGCGGCCGGTGCCGCTGGTCCAGGACCGTTGGGAAGCATTCATCCCTGTTCCGCCCGACAAGGATTTGGTTCGTTACCATTACAAATTCGACTTCATGGAAGGCGCCTTTGGCAAGCCGAAGGGGGACAGCCTGATGTCCGCTCCATACCAACTGAATATCAAATAACAAGCTCGCGCTGCCCGCCAGGCCGATCACGGCGCGCCGTCGCCGCGGGTTTGAAAGGCGGCCTGATAGAGCCTGGCAAAGTCCGCCTCCGCCAGCGGGCGCGGGTTAAAGGCGGCGGTCCATTGTTTGGCCGCTTCGGCGGCCAGGCTGGGAATGGCGGCGGGATTCACAGGGCACTCTCCGAGGGAGCGGGGCATCCCGGCTAAATTCAACAGCCAGTCCAGCCGCGAGACCAGGCGGCCAATTCCACCGCCGTGCAATGCCTCGTAGAGGCGCGCCGTCTCGGAATTCTCCGCGTTAAAACGAACGACCCAGGGCAGCATGATGCCGACCGCCTGGCCATGGACGATTCTGAAATGAGCAGTCAGCGGATTGGCGGCTGCGTGAGCCGCGCCCAGCATGCTGTTTTCAACGGCCAACCCCGCCAGCGCGGCGCCCAGCAACATTCCGGCCCGCGACTCCAACTCATCCCCGTTCCGCACCACCCCGGGCAAAGAACTGGAGCAGAGTTGAAATGCCTCACGGGAATAGGCCAGCGAAAGCGTGTTGCGCTTTGTGGTGACCGCTGTTTCCAACGCGTGTGACAAGGCATCCACTCCCGTGCAAGCGGTGACGCGCGCCGGCTGTGAAACCGTCAGCGTCGGATCCAGAATCGCAATGCGGGCCGCGGCCTTCGGGTCGCCGCAGGCCATTTTTTGATGGGTGATTTCATCGGCGATCAAGGCAAAGGACTGGCACTCGCTGCCCGTGCCGGCGGTGGTCGGAATGGCGATCAAGGGCAGCATGGGCCGCGCGGCCTTGCCCGCGCCCCAGTAATCCTGCATGCGGCCGCCGTTGGTCAGCAGAAAATTGCAACCCTTGGCTGTGTCCATGCTGCTGCCTCCCCCAAGGCCGATCATGCCGTCGATGGCCGCCGTCCTGGCCGCTTGCAGGCAATCCTGCACATCGCGGGCGGTTGGGTTCTCCCGCACTTTGTCGAACACCACGGGTTCAATTCCGGCCCGCTGCAAGGATCGGCGGACGCGCTCCGCATGGCCGGCGGCGACCACGCCGGGGTCCGTGACCAGCAACGGCATTTTCATCCCGATTTCAGCCGCCAGTTCCCCAACGCGCTCCACGGCATCGAGGCCAAAAACCAGACGGGTGCGGGGTCGGTGATCGAACGCCGCAAAAGTTGCTTGGACGCTGCTCATTTGGAAATTTCGATTGCCCGCCGTTTGTAGAGAAAATCAAACAGGTTGCCTTCGTGCGGCTGGTCCCAGGAGACATTCATGGTGGAAATGGGGCCGATGTTGAGGCGCTCGATCCGGGGCGATTCCAGCAATTGTTCGATGAACGATTTGTCCCGCGTCAGGGCGGTCACGGCCAGCGACGGCCCGATCTGCCCGGCCATCTCCGCCTGCGGCAACGCGACGACGCTGGCGTAGGGACACAAGAACTCGCGATTGGCCAGCGGATGCGCGAACGACTCGCACCACACGATCGTCGGCCGCAAATACGCGCCCCCTTCGAATTGCACCCGGCGCGGCCCCTGGCGATAAGCGGCGGTGACATCGCGCGCCCCGCTTGTTTGCAGGCCTTCTTCAATGCTGGAATCAATGAACGCGGCCATTTGCGGATTGGCGAACCCGGCCAGCCGGGCGTGTTCATCCGCCGCCGGAAGCGGAACAATCGGGCCAAGCTTCCGGGCCAGGGCGTCCGCAATTTCTTCGGCGTATTTGGGCACGACGATGGCCGAGGCGTTGATGCAACTGCGGCCGCCATTGTCTGAAATCGCGGAGACCATCAGGTCGATAAATTCCGGCCAGAGCTCGATTTCGTCCTGGCCGACCAGGATTTTGCTGTAGCCCGGTCCGTGAATTTGAATGGCGGGATTGTTCGCGTAGGGGGCGGTCGTGTTCTTGTCGCCAAACAGCAGCGAGCGGCCGCAGGACCGCAATATCTCCCCCGCGCCTTCGTGATCGGTCGGATAAAAACCAAACGCCTCCGCCGGACAGCCCGCCGCGATGAAGGCCTGGATCAAACGATACGGCGTCCACGGTTCTTCGCGGCCGGGTTTGATGACGACCGGGATTTTCAGCGGAATGGCCGCCAGCCAAAGCGAATTGACCGCCGGTGAATTGCCGGGCAGGACCAGGCCCAGGCTGCTGGCCGCCGGATAAAAACTCAACCGTCCGGCAAATCCCGCGTCCAGGACGGACAGATCAAGCCCGCGCGTCAGGCCATTGAGAATGGTTTTCATTTGCGTCAGGGCGTCATGGATCTTTGCCATGTTGCGCCGCACCATGACGTGCGGCAAACCGCTGGTGGCCGAGAGTGTTTCGATGTATTGCCCGGCCGATTGCTCCGCCCCCTTGTCGCCGATGGGCAAAGTGCCGTCGAGAAACAGCTTGCCCGCCCTGGCGCAAATTTCGATCAGTTCGGCGGCGGACAATTTTTTCAATGCGGCGCGGGACTGGGCGATGCCGGCCAGGTCCTTGCGCACAATGCCGGCGTTGACCTGGCTGACCGTGGCGAGCGCAGTCCCAGTGCGATAGTCAAGAATAGCGGATTGATCGAGGCTTTCGTAGGGCCGGCCCCGCCGCAATGCCGGAATGTGAGGAACAGTCATTGGCAATTCAAGGATACCGTCAATGCCGCCCGATTCCAGCGTCATTTTCAGCAACATTGGTTGGGGGACCCGAACCATTTTCCGGGCTTTCCCCGGCCTCATCGGTGCCCAATCCCAATCCTAATCCCTCATTACTTGGCTGCGCCAAATCGGTTTGACCCACTTTGACTGACTTTGACCCGCCTTCGCCGCAACGGCTACGGCGCGGCAAGCCTATCTCGCTTTCCTGCAATGGTTTAGCCGCGTCGTCGGGGTTGGTTTTCGTGGCCGGTTGAACTGTCTGCTCCTCTCGGGCTGGTTTGACTGATTCTGGCTCCTTTGCAGCCGCTTCCTCAATGTCGTACTTGTCGGTGGGCAAGAGGTCAAAGTCGGCATCCAGGTTCCCTCTCTGAACCGCCAGGACGTATTCGGCGATTTTCCGGCCCGCCGCGCCGCCCCCGAACATTTTGGCCAGCACAGGCAGTTTCAGCATGTCATAGCAAGGCTTTACCAGCCTTTTCTTTAACGCCTCCTCGTCGGCTTTCTCCTTTTCCTCCAGCTTGCAGGTTAATTCAAAACTCTCCTGTTTGGACCGGTGCATCCCCCGCTGCAATTGCACCACGCTGCGGCACAGCCGGTTGAGCACCCTCGACCTGGCCTCGAACTTCTCGTCCACCTCGCCGTTCCAGTTGGCAATGAGGCTGCCGAAACGGGCGGCCAGCACCTGGGCCACGTCATCGGCCAGCACGTATTGCGAATACTCGTCGTCCATCTCCCCGGACAATTGCCTCACATCGCGGGCGTCTTCGCACAAATCGCGCCTGGCCCGCCATTCCTCGAAACCGCCCTGGCGCCATTCGCTCAGGTTCTGCTTGCTGATGGGAACGCCGGCGAAGTGGTCTTTTACGACCTTCCGCACCTCCGGCAGGGCGTTGAGCCATTCGAGCAGTTGGGGGCTTTCCTCGGAGCGATCGAGGCGTTCATTCAATTGGTTGCGGATGGAGCGGGGCAGGCGGGCGATTTTGCCATTACGGGCACTCATAATTTTGAGGGTGTTTGTTGTGGTTTCAATATTTCAGTTTTCCGGCATGGCCTCATTGGGCCAATAATTACTAAACTATTGTATCATATAAATGTGATTTTGTACACATTTATTTTCAACTATTTTTGTAATCGGCGCCCGCATGGCGCAACAACCTGAAGGGCAGGGACTTGGAGAGGGATTTTTAACCACGAAACATGCCAAATAAGCGAAAAATGGAAGAAACAATCAGCCGCAAAAGAACACATGGAACGCAAAGAATGAAACTTCATTCCGCATGCTTCGCGCTGCAATCCGCCAGAATCACGCATAATCGCGAGGATTTTCCCGCGCAGAGAGCGCGGAGAGCACAGAGAAAAACCAGGAAACAATATCAGCAATTTACTTATCTCTGCCGGAACGGACGCAGCAGAAGCAATTATGGAAAGCGCGGATTCAAATTAGGACACTATCGGATTGACGGATGGCTTGACAATGGGTGGCAAAATGCCACCATAACGCTATGAGTCAACCGGTGAAGCTTTCGGATGTCCTGGTGCTCGATGCCCGTTTGACCGGCCAGATCGCGGAACGATCCATCGCCGGACAAATCGAGTTTTGGGCAAATTTGGGCCGCGCCATCGAACCATTGCTCAAAGGGGATCAAGCCCTGGCCCTCTGCAAAATGGCCGGCGCACGCCCTCTCTCGGAGTGCCTGACGTCGGTCGATTCCACCAAAGGTCGAAGACGGCTGGAAAAGTATCTCGACACGTTGCCCTATCCGCATTACGAACCGGCCCCCAACAAGCCGGGGTTCCTGGTGCGCATCGACGAAAGCGGGAAGCGCACTGTCGGGCGTTTCATCAACCGTCAGTTCCGGGCGGGTGCGCCGAAGAGAAAGTGATTCCCGCCCTGCCACAGGCGATCATCTTCGATAACGAAGATTTGAATCATCCCTTCAAACGCGTGGCGGAGCTCGAAAATGGAAAAGCGAGCTTCCTGGCCAAACCAGCGCCAGTTTGGCTGGCTCGCTTACTCCAGTTGTACGATGATGCTTGACAGGGGAAGGTGGGCGGCTATGATCGGGTTCGGACAGCCTGTATGTTTATCATTTTGCCAGTCGGAGTGGATTATAATGCGCGGCGCTATCCCGTCGTTAGTTTCACTCTGATGGGCCTTTGCACGGCGGTTTATCTTGTCACCTTGGGGCTTGCTGCGGAATACGGCAAGGCTGCATATCAGTGGTCGTTCCTGCATCTTTGGCTGATTCCGGAGAAATCTTTGTGGTGGACTTACCTGACCTCCCTGTTCGTCCACGGCGGGTTTTTCCACCTGCTGGGCAACATGATTTATCTCTTCCTGTTCGGAGCGTGCGTCGAGGACATTATTGGACGGGTGCGTTTTACCGTGTTTTATTTCGTATGCGGATTGGTGGCGGAATTTGCTTACATTGGCATGACACCAGCTCATTTCGCCTCGACGATTCCGATGGGCGGCGCGTCGGGCGCGATTTCCGGTTGCCTTGGCGGCTTTATGCTGCTGCAGCTCCGGACGCAAATCGATTTCAAATGGTTTTCTTTCTTCTTCTTCCGGCCTGCCAGCGGCGACTTCACATTGCCGGCGTGGCTTGTCGTTTCGGCATGGTTTTTGAAGGATCTGGCGTTTGCCATCCTCACCGCGGCCATCCACACATCCAGGGGAGGCGTGGCTTTCGGCGCACACGTCGGCGGCACCTTGTGCGGCCTTGGGTTGATCTCCCTGGAAAAGCTTCTGAGCAAAGGAAGCCTCTCTCCGGGGCAAGTATCGCCCAAACCGTTGGCAACCCGATCTGCTGCTGGCATTGGCGTCCGGGCGTCCGGCGCATCCACACCAGCCGAGCCACAGGACATTTATCTTTACATGGATGGCACGCAAATTGGGCCGTTCAGGCTCAGCCAGATTCGCGGCATGTTTGCCCTTGGCTCGATATCCGAGGGGACACTATATTGGAAGGATGGCATGGAGGACTGGCACGCCGTGGAGGAACTGCACGAAGCCAGGACGCCGACGTAATCGTAAATCAAAGGTCAAAGAGGTTCCCATCCCCGTATTTGTTGGTGGACAGAGCGGGCGGGGCGCGGCAATCTCCAGGCATGGCGCAAAAATCAACCGATGAAGCGTGGATCATCAAAATGTTGACTTGCCCGGGAACTGACGTCCTGGCGGCATGAAATTGCCCGGCGCAGAACGAGCCTTTGTTGACATCGCCAAGATTCGCGATTACTCACTGAATTCCGCCCACAAAGAAGGCAAACACAAGGCTCGCGTCTTTGCCGCCGCGCTGGATTTGACGGAAGATGATGCGGACTGGCTTCGCCAGATTCTCCTGGACGTGGTTCGTCAGCAGGACTGTCAACTTGGCCGAAAAACACCATTCGGCCAGAGGTATATCGTTGATTTTCCTCTCGCCAAAGCCGACAAGCGGGCGCGGGTGCGCAGCGTGTGGAACATTCGTCCGAATGAAAATATTCCTCGCCTTGTCACCTGTTATGTGTTATGAAATTTATGAATGCGACAAGAACCGGTTAAACTTTTAGATGTCGTGGCCTTGCTGGTCGATAAGCCGGCGGACGGCTTGACTGCCGGGCATGTTGGCACAGTGGTCGAAGTCTTTTCTCCGGACACAGTCGAGGTGGAATTTTTGGATGCCGCCGGCCACACCTTTGCGGTTACCGAACTGAAGCGAAGCGAAATTCTCCTCTTGAAGCACGAGCCTGTGGCTGCATGAATGAGCGACTGTTGCGAAGTGTCCGAGAAAGTCGGGCCGCAACCTGCCTCGGAAATGAGGCCAGCGGTTGATTGACACAATGGGCGGGGCGCGGCAGACAAAATGTTGACATGCCCAGGCAGACATTTCGTATTACTGTCATTAAAAAGAGTTTTTTCTTCATTTTATTTCAGAAATAATTTAGGTGGACTGTTAGTTACTGGGAAAAGCCTCCTAACAGCTTCAACGACCCGCTTGTCATTACGCGGATCCGACGAGTGTTTCGAGATCGATGGAAAGGGTGCCGTTTGAAACCCGATATCAAACTTAACGTAGTCGATAGGATTCCCGATTACACCACTTTCGTGTTTTATGACGGGTATCTCCGCATACTGAGCACTGGACGTGTCCGTGGAAAACATTCCAACATACACGCGCTCGCCTAATGCCTCCAAAACAAATGGAGTATCTGACCAGGTAAAAAGCCGAGGTTCGTAAAACCCCGATTTCTCCTGTAGCTTTCTACACAGTCGTCTGGCGGCCTGCGCCGTGATTGCGAATTGCTGACTCTGCGTGTTGTAAAACAGAAAATCTTCGTCAGCAAGAACGGGCTTTGGTTCCAACTTGTTATCTTGCAAGTTGGGCTTCCTTTCACCTGCTAACAAATAAATGGCCAGCGTGTTGGTTGGGACTTTTGCGGATGGAGTGTTGCTGGCGACCTGCGCCGTCGCGATGGCACAGCTTACTAAAAGCGTCATGATTATCCGATTCAAAATCATGCCATTAAAGAGTTTAATTAAAGTTCCCATGTTTTACCAGGACTCGTTTCATCAGTACCATTCACAACGAAAGGCACAAATCGTGCCAGCTAAAACCCAGTGGGAGGGAGAGACACTCTAACTGTATTTTGCGCAATAATTTCGCACGTAAAGGCGGTTGAGGGCAGTAATTGCACAATGCGGGGCCACCCTCAAGAAGCACGAAAAGTTCCTCGGAATTTGGTCTTCGTTTATGTTGACCCCTTCACGCCATAGCCTCTTCCGCCGGTGCGGTTACGCTGGACAAGTCGGCGACCCTGCGTGCCTTTCCCATCTTCGCCTCTCGTGCTTTCCCAACCGGCGCGGATTGACGGATGGCTTGACAGTGGGTAGGAGCTAATAGACCCCTTCGACAATGGTCTTTTCCATCGCGCCGAAGGGGCGGACTTCGCTGACGCCGTCCCAGGCATACGGAGGACGGGGTTCGCGGCGGATGGCTTCGTCGCGCTCCAGAAAACGCGGCATGAAAAACTCTTTGGTCAACGTGGTCAGCTCGACGCGGCCCCATTGGCCGTAGTCCACGAGTTGATCGGTTTTGTCGGGAGCAACCACCCGCAGCACGGCGCGGGGCTGGGACGCGAAGTAGGTCACGGAAAAGTGGTCTTCGGGACGGAGCGGAACGCTGGCGGCCAGACCCATCAGGGTGTTGCCGTAGGTGGGATAGAAGCCAATGCGGTTCTCCAACACTTCTTCAATGATGTAACGGACGTATTGCGGCGACATGGTGGTGCCGCCGCAAAATACGCCGCGGATGCCGGCGTCCCAAAGCTGGATTTTTTCGCCCAGGGCTTCGAGCAGTTTGGGCGTGGTAAACAGTCCGGCGATCTTGCGATGTTTTAGAATTGTAACGGCCTGGTCCACTACATGATCCATGTAGGCGCGGGCCGCTTCATAGTTTTTGCCGGCCAGGACTTTTTTGACCCAGCGCGGATCCAGGTCAATGAAGTAACAGGAACTGCCGCGAAAATTGGCGAGGTGCTCGATGGCCAAACGCAATCGGCGGGGGCCGGTGGGGCCAACCATCAGCCAGGCGGCACCGCGCGGGAAGTGCGCGTCGGAAAGTTTGGCGGAGAATTCTTCGTAATCCACCTTGTAATCGTCCCAGCCGATGCGTTGTTTGGGCATGCCGGTGGTGCCGCCGGTTTCGAAAATGTTGAAGGGCCGGCCCTGGAATTGTTTTGGGACCCAGACTTCCGGCTGCAAATCGCGCAGCCACTCGTCCTGGAAATGCGGGAAGCGTTGCAGGCTGGCGAATGAGTTGATTTCCCGCGCCGGGTTCCAACCGGCCTTTTTGGCCCAGTCCAGCCAGAAGGCGCACCCGGTTTCCAGGGAAAAATGCCAGCGCATCATTTCGAGGACGTGCGCGTCAAGTTGTTCCTGGGCAGTTTTAATCTCCTGGTTTTTCATGGTCGAAACAGCGATTCATTCGATTAAGATTAAGATTAGGATTAAGATTAGGATTAGGAGCAAGAAACAATCATGCGTCGAAGTATTTGGCGATGGTGGGCTGGCTGGGGGGAGGCGTGAGCCAGGAAAAAAGGGCCACGCAGATGGCCGAGCCAAGAACCATCGGCACAACGGTCATGAACCCGTTCCAGAAAGCCACGTCGCCGCGCGGGTTTAGAAAAAAGATCTTGACCGCGTCTTTGCCGCCGCCCAGTTGCCAGAGAACATCGCCGGCTTTGTGGCCCGTCTGCATGAGCGCAGTCCAAACGAGAAACGCGGCCACAAACAACGTCGCCGCCAAAGCGCCCCATTTGGTGCTGCGCCGCCAAAACAACGCCGCCACCATCACCGGCGACATGGCCGCGAAACCGGAAAAGGCGTAACGGACCGCAATCTCGAATATCCCCTGCTTTTCCTTCAGCGCCAGCGCGACCAAATAAGCGATGACCGTGACGACAACAATAAAGCCGCGCGCAAAATGAACGGAGCGGCGTTCGCCGAATTTCTCATGTCCGCCATAATGGGCGAAGACGTCCTTGGTGAACATGGTGCTCAAGGCCAGCACCTGGTGGGCGTCCGAACCCATCACGGCCGAGATGATGCCGGCGCCCAAAATCCCGGCCAGCCACACCGGCGCGTAGGTTTGCAACATGCGCAGCAGGACGCCGTCGGGATCGGGAATCCTGCCTAGGGCGGCAAAGCCGAGCACGCCGAGAAAGACGCACGGCAGCCAGATGGCCAGGATGGCAATGGGATAGAGCACCACCGTCTGTTTGAAGGCGGAAACGCGCCGGGCGGAAAAACACATGATCGCCATGTGCGGAAACATGATCGAGGAAAGCGGGATCAACGTATAACTCCAGAAAGCCTGCGGGGGCATCTTTTCGCGCGTGACCAAAAAGCGGGTCTTCTCATCGGCAGCCAGGCCGCTCATGTAATCGGCAAAGCTTTTGGGCAGTTTCTGGCTGATGACGGCGAGGGCCACCGCTCCGAAACAGAGGAAAAGGATCGTTTGCAGAATATTCACCCAGACCGTGCCGCGCATCCCGCCGAGAAAGACGTTGAGCGTGACGACAACGGCGACGATGGCACAACCCCACTCATAAGGGATAAGCGGTTCATGGGTTTCGGGGGAAGCGGAGATGCCGGCCAGGACGGTGCCGCCGCCCATGATGCTGATAATCATATAGGGCACCAGCATGGCCGCGCTCAACGCAAAAATAACGGTGCCGATGTGGTTGCATTCCCAGCGATCGCGAAAGAATGAAACCTGGGTTTGGTGGCCGAATTTTTTGCCAATCGCCCACAGGCGCGTGCCGATGAAAAAGAGGGTCAGGGGAATGACAAAAGAGGAGGAGGAAGCCATCAAGCCGTAAATGCCAATGCCCTGCCGGTAGGACTGCCCCGAACTGCCCAGGATGGCGAAGGCGGTCATATTGGTGGCAAAGATGGACAAGAAGAAAAAGATCGGGCCGATGGAGCGGTTGGCCAGGAAGAAATCCTCCGTGTTTTCCTTCCCCCGGCGCCAAGCCATGCTGCCAATGAACGCAATGACGGCGAGGTAAACCAAAATGACAACAACCGGAATCATGAATGAGACTGCGGGGGTTCAGGCGAAGCCGTTTCGTGCTTGTCCAGGCCTTTGGGCCAGGCGCACTTGACCAGAATGGCCATCATGAGGGCGGCGGCAATGGAGTAGGCCGCGTGATACGCCAGGCCGACGGGGAGGAACCCGAAAAGCATGGGGCCAGCTTTGCGCCAGTTCCACACGTCCTGGTGCGCCGCGTAAACCAGAACGACAAGAAGAAATAAAAGGAGTTTTTTCATGGTTGGTTTGCGCCGGGTTTGCCCAGTTCGAGTTCAACCTTCGGTTTCTCATCGCGCGCCATGCGCTTGTGTTCCGAATCGTAAAAGGCGAACAGATGCGTGTTGGAATGGACGTAAAGCACGCCGTTGGCCGCCACCGGTGTCGAATAAACCGGGCCGCCCAAATTCGTGTCGCTCAGAATCTGCTTCTCCTTTTTCGCGGCGAAAACAACCAGGTCGCCATCTTCATCGCCGCAATAGACCTTGCCATCCGCGACCAGGGTCGAACCCCAAATATGCGCCTTCATGTCATGCACCCAGCAGACTTTGCCCGTCTCCGCG
>Ga0326728_10009220_pt1 | contig 23892 bp, 18 predicted proteins | sample MB3enrmetagenome_FD_207602 | JGI IMG/M metagenome (GOLD analysis project Ga0326728, IMG submission 207602) | Lab enriched peat soil microbial communities from McLean, Ithaca, NY, United States - MB31MN | ecosystem: Environmental > Terrestrial > Soil > Wetlands > Peat | place: USA: New York... | reverse complement strand
TCCCCGACAATCAGCCAGGAAGTGCTGGGACTGGCCAATTTGGAGATCACGGCGGCTTCGACCAGCGGAATCTCGCACTCCGCCGATTTTCAGGTGCAACTAAATTAGCCCGAAAGGTGTTATATAACGAAGGGGTTACGGCGCCAAAGGGGAGCAAACCGTTTCCTGTCCTGGGGCATCTGAAAAAGACAGCATGAAGAGTGTCTGCGTAAGGGGCGGAGGCACGCCATTCCTGCCAAAAGAGCCCGGGAAGATTGAAATAAGAACGCTGGGGAGCTTAAGAAGATTATGAAGATTCTAACGACAAAAAGCTGGATGGTTTTGTGCGCCCTGGCCCTGCTGCTGGCGGGGCAGGCGGCTTGGGCGCAACAGGCAAACGTGCCGGCGCGTATAGTGGAAGCCGTGGACGACACGCAGACGGTGACATTGCAGGGCAATGTGCACCCGCTGCTGCGGGTGAGATTTGACCAAGGGCCGGTGAGCGACGCGACGCCGGCGACGCGGATGTTGTTGCTGTTGCAGCGCAGCCCGCAGCAGGAAGCGGCGTTGCGGCAACTGCTCGATCAGCAGCAAGACAAGACCTCATCGAATTACCACGCCTGGCTGACGCCGGCGCAGTTTGGCACTCAGTTCGGGCCCGCTGACGCGGATATTCAAGCGGTAACGGGCTGGTTGCAGTCTCACGGATTTCAGAATGTGAAAGTGGGAGCGGGCCGCACGACCATCGAGTTTTCCGGGAACGTCGGCCAAGTGCGTAATGCATTTCACACCGACATCCACCGGTTCCTAATCAATGGCGAACAGCATCTCGCTAACGTGAGCAATCCGCAAATTCCGGCGGCCCTGGCGCCAGTCCTGGCGGGAGTAATGGGCCTGAACGACTTCCGGCCAAAGTCCCACATGCGCCGGGTGAAGAACTTCCTGGGCGGCAAAGTTACCGGGAGCGGGCCACACCCGGCGGTGTCTTTCACCTGCAGTTCGGGCCCGTGCTACGGTATAGCGCCCGCCGATTTTGCCAAGATCTACAACGTGCCCAACAACCTTACGGGCTCGGGTGTTCCCATCGCTATTGTTCAGGATTCAAATATCAATATTAGCGACGTACAGCAGTTCGGCAATGTATTCGGCGTGTCAAACTTGGCAAATTTCAGCGCGAGCAACATCATCGTGAGCGGGCCGGACCCGGGCAACTTGGGCGGCGACGCGGAGGGGGAAGCGTTGCTGGACACCGAATGGTCCGGAGCAGTAGCGCAAGGCGCGACGATTGATTTGGTGGTCACGCAGGACACGGAAACCATAGGAGAGTCGGGCGTCGACCTCTCGGCAAACTACATCATCCAGAACAATCTAGCGCCAATCATGAGCGAGAGCTTCGGCACTTGCGAAGCTGATCTGTTCAGCAATGGGAGCAATGGGAATCTCTTTTACTACTACCTCTGGGAGCAGGCGGCGGCGCAAGGGATAACGGTCATTCTCTCGACCGGGGATACCGGCTCGGATTCCTGCGACGCCATCGCGAGCCCTCAGCAGGACTTCAGCACATCCGGCCTGAGTGTTAGCGGGTTGGCATCCACGCCGTTCAACGTGGCCGTGGGCGGGACGGACTTTAACTATGGAGGGAGTCCAACTACGTACTGGGCAACGCCGGGGGGTACAACAGAGTCGGCAAATTCGTACATCCCTGAATCGACGTGGAACAGCGGCTGCGCGGCCACCGCGACGGCCGGGAACATAGCGGCGAACAACTGCACATCGACGGTCATTACCAACGATGCTACCAACGAGAGTTTCGCAGACCTGGAGGGTGGCGGCGGCGGCGAAAGCAATTGCGCGACTCTAAACAACGCCGGAACAGCATGTTCGGGCGGTAATCCCCTGCCGAGTTGGCAGACTGGCATACCGAATGTCAATACATATCGCGACATTCCGGACATCTCTTTGTACTCTGCGGTGAACACGAACAGTAACACCTTCCTCATCATGTGCCAGCAGGACTCGATAAAGCAGAACGGCAGTGCGTGCAGCCTGACAGGCCAAACCCCGGAAATCACTCCGATCGGTGGCACTTCCGCGGCGGCGCCGGCTTTTGCGGGAATCATGGCCTTGGTCGTCCAGCAGCAAGGCGGGGAGCCGAACGGAAGGCAGGGCAACGCGAACTACGCGCTGTATCAGATCTATAAGAACAATCTGAACAATGCGAACACGATTTGCGCGTCGACCGCGGCGAATGTGAGCAAGACGGGATGCATTTTCTACGACACGCAGATGGGCAACAACTCGGTTGCCTGCGCGGGACATTCACCGAATTGCAGCAACACATCGACAGCTGCGAACGCGTACGGCATTCTTGTTGATCCCAACGCCGGGACGAACCCAGGATTCCTGTCGGTGGCGGGGTACGACAAAGCTACAGGGCTGGGATCGGTCAATGTGACTAACCTGGCGACTGCCTGGAAGTCGGTGAACTTCACGCCCACGACCATCACACTTAGTAATCCCTCACCGACGTCGATTGCACATGGCGGCCAAGTCAGCTTTACGGTGACTGTTGCTCCAAGTTCGGGGACTGGCACGACGCCAACGGGCAGCGTTGTTCTGATCGCGACCCCACCTTCTCCGCCCTCCCCGGTCACTATCGGGGCGTTTACGAACTCGACGTCGACGAGCCCAGCGCCGACGTTTGTGCTCAACACTGGCGGTACGGCGGCTATTACGACGAACGCTCTCCCGGGAGGCAACAACTACCAAGTGGTGGCGCAGTACTCGGGTGATGGAACATACGCCCCTAGCTCATCACCTCCCGTCGATGTCACCGTAAGCCAGGAAAATAGTCTGACGTCGCTCAGCTTCTGGACCTATGACGCTACTGACGGCCTATATGACAGCCAGTTGACGGGGAGCCCGGTTTCGGTCCAGTACGGGACGTCATATATCATGCGGGTGGATGTTACCAACACTGCAGGCACTCAGTGCGAGAATGGTACGGTTCCCTGCCCTACAGGAACGATCACGGAGACGTATGATGGCCAGCCATTGAATGACTTCTCCGGGGGGACCGCAGATTATGCTACCCTGAACGCCCTCGGTTTCCTGGAGGACCTGCCGATCAATCTCCCCGCCAGCAGCACGGCACACACGGTCAAGGCAGTCTATTCTGGCGACAACAGCTATGTGGGTTCAACGGGCACTGCCCCGCTGCTGGTTAGCCAAGCTCCCACAAGTACGAGCGTGGCGAGCAGTTTGGGCGTGATCACTTCCGGCACGAGCGTCACGCTGATCGCGACGGTCGCCACCCAGAGCGGTGGCGATCCCCCGTGTGGGATTACGAATAGTGGAACCGTGGCGTTCACGAGCAATGGCACAGCGCTTAGCGGTACGGTGACGTATACGCCGATTGCAGCAACCTCGACCACGGGGGCCGCTTGCACGGCAGCCTTGAAGACGGCAATTTCGGGGCTCTACCCACTAGGGACGGTGAGGCCCGGACCTCCTTCTGTGCCGCTGGCGCCGGTGGTTGTGGCGCTACTGAGCCTGCTGCTGTTTTTGCTGGGCCTCCGCTGGCTGCCGGAGGGGCAGCGACGCGCGTATGCGTACGCCGGACTGGTGGCGTTTGCGCTGCTGGTCGTGGGCATCGTCGGTTGCGGTGGGGGAGGCGGTGGCGGCGGTGGTGGCGGCGGTGGAACGCGCACGATTACGGCAACGTACTCGGGTGATACGAATTACACGACATCTTCCGGGAGCACTTCGATTACGGTGCAGTGAGCTAACGCAACACCCTGACAAGCTGCTGAAAACATTTGCGGAGACTTGCCTCAGGGGCTAAAGCCCGTCCGTTCCTAGGGCTTTGCGCCGGGGCCCTTCGTGGCTCAGGGTAAACGGTGCTCGACCCCTACAAAGACGAGCTTCGGGAGTTGGCGTAAAGTCGGCCCTGAATCAACCCAATTTTAGGCAAGCATCGAACATATCATCGAACAGAAGAAGGGCGCGCCGGGCCGATGGCGCGCCCTTTCGTTTGTCTGGGCTAGAGGATGCCCGGCGCAAATGTCTGAGGTGTCAGTTGTCGGGGTTGAGCGGGAAGCAGATATTCCAGAACTGCGGGGAAGGCGTGGTGAACTCGACGGGAACGAGGGAGCCTTCCGCGCTCATCACGGGGGGGCGCACCACGTGGGCTTCCACCTTCTTCTGGGTCTTGGGATTCTCAATGGAGATTTTGGTGCCGGTGGGCAGGCCTTGGGGGAGAATAATCATCGCTCCGCTGGCGCTGACGGTGTGCGTGGTGCCGGGAATGGGATTGGCTTTGCCCTCGACATGCACCAGCACGGGCATCCTGAGGAACACACGTTGAGCGCGGCGGCGCTCTTCATTGGTCAGCGGGCGAACCGTGGTGGGGCCGCGCTTGATGTTCGCAGAAGCGGCACCGGCTGCGGGCGCTGGCGATTTTGGCAAAGGCGTCACAGCTCCAACCCCCAGAAGTCCATATCCGGCGCAACGAGTTCGACGCCGTATTCCCAGCCGTCGGGCTGTTTATTCCCTTTCCAGACAATCACGGCGGCGTTGCTGGCGCCGGTAGCGAGATTGGTCAAGGCCAGACGATGATCCAGCTCAAGCGGCTCCGAAATCACCACCATGCAACCATAAGGATTCACGACCCGGGTAAAGGCCTCGACGCGCTGGCGATGGCTGGTGGGAGCATCCCACTCCAGGCGGATGGGGACGCGGGAGTTCATGCGGCGTCCACGCCGCTTTTCGCCGTAGCGCGTTCCTAACTGTTTCAATTCCTGCAACTTGACATGCATCATGGCCTCGAGAACCAGCGGAGAAACAGTGCGCGCCGACCTGCAGCGATGAAAGCCGCCTGGAACGCGCGCAGGTCGCGGCCGAGCAAAAGCCGCAGCGCGACCGGGAACAACGCTATTCCACATACTGTCTTGTTGACTATGCTAGAGTTACACGAAAGAAGGGTCAATGGTACGGAAGCGTAAGAGTAGCTGTCCGAAGGGACAGGCGCTTCGATGCTCCCCTCGCTGCTCGGGGCAAGCAGGACAAGCCCTTCGAGGCTCCCTTCGAGGCTCAGGCCAAGCAGGGCAAGCAGGGCGAGCGGGCAGGTGGGGAGCGGGGACGTTCAACACAGAGGTCACAGAGGAAAGAACACAGAGCACACAGAGCAGAGCGGACAAGAAAAAGCGGCAGAGTGATTCATGCGGAATCTGATCGTCAACGCGGATGACCTGGGATGGACGGAAGGGGTGAACCGGGGGATTGTGGAGGCTCACCGCAATGGTCTGGTGACCAGCACAACGCTACTGGCCAACGGGCGGGCGTACGACTCCGCGCTGGAAGTGGCACGGCAGAATCCGCAACTGGGAATTGGCGTGCATCTGAACTTGAGCGACGGCCCGCCGACCGCTCCTGCGGATCAAGTGCCGGGGCTTTTGAACAGCGCGGGCGAGCTCGATGGCGGGGCAGAAGGCTTGTTGCTGATCGTTGCGCGCCGCGGCTTGCGATTGGATGAAATCGAGGGGGAATGGGACGCGCAGATCCGGAAGATTCGCGAGTCGGGAATTTCGCCGACACACCTGGACGGGCACAAGCACGTGCACATGCTGCCGGGGCTATTTGAACTGGCGTTATACCTGGCGAAGAAACATGGGATCAGGGCAATTCGTTTGGCGCATGAGGATTCGAGCTTGCGCTCGGCGTTATCGGCAGGGGCGTCGCAGGACACAAGCGTGGTATTGAAACAAGGGATGCAGGCGCGCGGGCTGAAGTTGCTGGCGCGGGATGCCCGGGAATTGGCGCACCGCGAAGGGATCGCCACGAGCGACTACTTCTGCGGGATCGCACAGACCGGCGAGTTGACCCGCGAGGGGATCAAGGAGTTTTTGGAGAATTTGGCGGAGGGCACGACGGAACTGATGTGCCACCCGGGCTATGTGGACGAGGAGCTGCGGAAAACCGCCACGCGGCTGCAGGATTCGAGGAAGACCGAGCTGGATATTCTGACCGACGTGGAGATCAGAAAAATTGTCGCCAACCAAGGGATACGCCTGATAAACTACGGTTTTGGCGGCGCGCTGGGACAAAGTTGAGCCTGACAGAAGGCGAGGTTCCAGCCAGCCGGCGTGAGGGGCGCCGGGCAAGTCGTTTGAGAAAGGCAAATAAACAGCGTTATGGGAATTGAGTCGCCGATCCGCTACTCGATTGTGGTTCCGTTCTACAACGAACAGGAAAACATTCCGGATTTGTACATGAAGCTGACGGATGTGATGGATTCCATCGGCGAACCGTACGAGATGGTGTTTGTGGACGATGGCAGCAAGGATAACTCGTACAAGGTGCTCTCGGAGATTTACGAGCACGACCGTCGCGTGAATGTGGTGCGGCTGCGGCGCAACTTTGGACAGACGCCGGCGCTAAAGGCGGGGTTCGATTTTGCGCGAGGCGACATCGTGATCTCCATGGACGGAGACCAGCAACATGATCCCGCGGAGATTCCGCGATTCCTGGAAAAAATCGAGGAAGGCTACGACCTGGTCAGCGGCTGGAGGCGTTCCCGGAATGACCACTGGCTGACGCGGCAAGTGCCCAGCCGCATCGCGAATTGGTTGATGGCCAAGCTATCCGGAATCGAGCTGCACGATTTCGGCACGACCTTCAAGGCCTACCGCCGCGAGATTTTGCAGGAAATCCAGCTCTACGGGGAGCTCCACCGGTTCATACCAGCGCTGGCGAGTTCGTCGGGGGCGCGCATCACGGAAGTGCCGATTTCCAATCCGCAGCGCAGGAGCGGGCGGTCGAACTACGGGATAGGGCGGAGCATCCGCGTCTTTTTTGACTTGATCATGGTGAAATTCCTGCTGGATTACTCCACGCGGCCGCTGCAGTTTTTCGGGATGCTGGGGTTGGCGGGGACCGGCACGGGATTCGTCATCGGATCCGTCCTGGTCGCGAAAAAAGTATTCATGAACGAGAACATCATGGCGCAGCACGGGCCGCTGCTGCTGCTGGCAATTGCCCTGTTTGTCAGCGGGATTCAGTTTATCTCCATGGGCCTGCTGGGAGAGATCAGTTCCCGCACGTATTACGAATCACAGAACAAGGCGATCTACTCGCTGCGCGAAGTGAAGAGCCACCGGAAGGAACAGGGCGATTCGGCGGAATCCGCGCAGCCCTTCGGAAGCTCGGAACGCTAAGCGCACTCCATCCCACCAACAGTTGTACGTTGTCATCCCGATCCCGCAGAGCGGGAGAGGGATCTGCTTTTGGCATGAGCCCAAGAGAAAAGCAGATTCATCGCACAAAAAGCGTGCGATGGAGCAACGTACCTCGCCCCGGCGAAGCGCACGGGGCGCAAAACCCGCGGTCCGCAGACTCCGTTTGGAATGACGGAAAATCAGGCAGGTTGCACAGTCGGGGTTCGAGTGGGGTAGGGGAAAGCCTCACCCCTGAAGGGGTGAACTACAGGGAGGAGTTGTGGTTGTGAGCCTGCCGAGATGGGGTCCAGCGGTGCTGGACCCCTGATCGGAGCTGGGAATTGAGATGGTGAAGAGAAGCTTTATTTGTGCGGTTTATCCTCGCTTTTGGGCTTGGAAGACGAAGCTGCCTTGGCCTTGGCATGCTCGGCCTCCTGCTTCTGATTCAGCTTTTGCTTCTCCTCATTGTGCTTCTGTGCCAACTGCTCAAGCTGCTGCTGATGTTGCTGGTTTAGCTCCTGCTGTTTGCTGGCGTCGGCCTGCTGTTGCTGGAGCTTCTGTTGCGCCTGGTATTGCTGCTGCTCGAGCTGCTGGCGTTCCTGGTCCTGCTTCTGATGAAGCTGCTCAAGTTCCTGCTGGTGCTTCTGTTCGAGCTGGTCGTTGTCGATGACAGGAGGCCGAGCGGAAGGTGGACGATCGTTGTGGGCGCCGGTGCTGGCTGACTTCCCGGCTGGATTGGTTTGTGCGCCAGCGGCATTGGACGGGCGGTTGGTATTGGTCTGTCCGTGAACCGCGTTCACGCGAGGCGTGGCCGGAGTGGACGACGGGGCAATCTTGACGGGCGCCGTGGTTGCGGTGGTACGCGCCGGCTGAATCTGCCGCGTTTGTGCCATCGAGATCGGCTGTCCGTGATTCGCCTGGATGGCCGCCTGCTGCTTTTCAAAAGAAGGCGGAGGCGGAGGCGGAGTGGTCTTAGCCACAACCGAGCGGTTCGCGAGAGCAACGGGCGGGCGCACGTTCGTCGCTGCACCCGAACCCATCACGGCCTGCTTGGGCGGCGTCACGGAGGGAGCGGAGACACCCACAGGGGCGGAAGCCACTTCCCTTTGGTTGACGGCGACAAGATTGTGCGAAACAGACTGCGCTGAAGTGAACGCCTGTGGCGATGTAGCAGTGACGGCGCCAGGAACGGCCTGGTTCACGTATCTGACATTGCTGACGTTCACGTTTCTGTTGACGACGGTGGTGTTGTAGTAGTTGTTGACCACGGTCTCATTCACGGTTGTGTTGGAGATGTTCACTCTGTTCACGTAGGCGCGGCTGACCGCATAGGAGGGCACGAAGACTTCACGCGGTCCCAGCGGGAACCAGCCTACGTTCACACCAGCGGCAAAGCCGCCCACACCGATACCGACGCCGATACCGACGCCAAAATGGGGTCCCCCGACCCAGGCAACAAGAGCGGGGGCGTACACCGGGCGGACATAAGCAATACCCCCGACACGTGGCGGGGCGGGCACCCAACCCCAAGCGCCTGCCACAAAAACCCAACGGCCATAGTGGAAGGGAGCAAAGCCCCAGGGCGCATCATCAACCCAAGTCCAGCCCCACGGAGCGACGTAAGCCCAGTGGCCGTAACGGTAGGGGGCCCAGCCAACGATGGTCACATGGGGAAACCAAACCGTGCCGTAGTCGGGAGTCGGGCGCCAGCCGCCGTTGTCGTCCAAATCTTCGTAGCCGATGACATCCTCGGAGACATAGCGCCGGGCAACGGCGTGATCCTCGTGGAGATCGCGCTCATCGCACCAGTTATCGAAATCATCCGCGTCGGCAAGGCCCTCGATGTCTGCATCGAGGGTGTCCGTACCGGAAAAGAAGCCCTGCTCGCCTGGATGAACGGTGTAGGAGGAACCCCCGCCGGTGACTTCGCCTTCCCCATCGCGCACGCTGACGATGGTGACGTCGCCGGCTTCGTTGACGTTGATGCGGTAGCGGCCAGGACGAAGAAGGGAGAGAGCAAGATTGGGCGTGTCGACTTCGATGTTTTCGCCGTCACCCAAACGCCGCACGCGAATGCTGACGGTGCCTTCGGTAATGCGAAGCTGAATCATCTGGTCATTTAGATTGAGGAATGAGAGGCCAGTTTCGCCGGCAAGGCGAAAGGCAGCGGAATCGACGTGCAACTCGGCGCGAGCGTCTTTGTCGGTCCAGAGCTTGTCGCCAGTGGTGATGGGGCGGTTCGTGACGGCGGAAACCCAGTCATCGGTGCCGGCAGGACTAAAGGAAACCTGACCGTTCGTAACGCTGAGACGCGCGACGCGGCCCGGCGGATCGTCATCGTCGGCTGCCGCACGCCTCGGAACGGCTAAGGTTACTGCGAGAATCAAAGTGAACAGTGTGAGCCAATACAGAAACCGTGTTTTCATGGTGCTTTCTTCTCTCCTGGAGCGCTTGCCACCCTCAATACCTGATGCCAAAACCCTCCGCGTTTGGATGGACCGTGGATGAGCGACGGGCTGGTGCCGGTTCGTGATCGCATGCTTCGCGGCGTTCCTGGCTGCGAGCAGTATCACGTCCCGGATTTCCCTGACGCTACTATGTGTAACACGATCAGGCTTTCGAGAGTTGCAAGAACACACAGTAGTGGGCGAAAAGTACAAGTGGGCGGAGAGGCCGAAAAAAAGGAAGGCCCGTGCGGGGATGCCGGACGGGCCTTCTGTTGAGAAGAGCTAAAGCAGCTTGGGCGGAATGGGGAAAGCTCACTCAGCGATGACCACCACCACCGTGGGATCCGCCACCGCCACCACCGTGTGAACCGCCGCCACCGCTATGAGAGCTACCACCACCGGAAGAATGTGAAGAGGAAGAGCCATGCGGCGCCGATGAGCCGTGTGGAGGCGCATAGCTTCGCGGAGCGGAATTGGAGCGAGGCGCAGAGTAGCCGCGGTTGCCGTTGTACGACCGTGGAGTGTAGGAGCGGTTCCCGTTCATCGCGCTAGGCGGACGATTCGCGGAATTCCGGGACGCCGAATTGGGGGCCGCGCCAGAGCCGGCCCAGGGCGGACGGTTGTTGGAGTTCGGGCGAGCCGCCGACACGGAATTCGCGGGCCGATTCGTACTGCCGAAACCCTGCGGGGCCCGGCCTGAGTCAGTGGTGTTGCCCTGCGCGCTCCAAGTGCGCGAGGACGGACGATTCGCCGAGAGCTGCGCCTGACGGTTGGCGCTCATTCCTGACGAAGTACCTGCGGACCGCGCTGCGCTGGCCGCCGTGGAGTTACCCGGCCTGAGAGTCGAATTATTCATGGTGCGCGCGGGCAGATGAGAAGCGGCTGCCGCAGGAGCGGTACGCGCCATCACGCTGCGATTCTGAACACTGGCAGAAGGTGTCGCGACGCGGCCATGGGAATTCGAAGCGCCGAGGTAGCTTGCGCGCGTCGGGGACGCATCGATGCGGTTGGTCACGCTGGCGCCACGCAGAGCAGCTGCCGAGAGATGCGTTGCGCCACGATTGATGGCCTGGCCATTCACGAAGGCGCTGTGAGATGCGGCTGTAACCGCGTTGGCATTGTGGGCATAGCGGTAATTGAAGTTGCGGGAGCCGGCGCCGTTGATGATGTTGGTGTTGCGGATGAACGTGTTGTGGACGTTCACGTTGCGCCAGTAGTTGCCGCCGGCGTGGTACCACGGATGGAACGGCTCACCCCAGCCGAGCGGGAACCACGCATGGCCCCAGCCAAAACCGAATCCGAATCCAAAACCAAATCCGAACCCGCCGCCGAGGAATCCGACGAAGGCCGGACCATAAAAGGGACGCCCATAGATCGGACCGGGGCACCAACCCCAGCCCCAGCCAAACCTGTTCCAGCGGCCATAGTGGTAGGGAGCAAAACCCCAAGGCTCGTAGCCGACCCAAGTCCAGCCCCAGGGACCCACCCAGTTCCAGTAGCCGTCGCTGTAAGGCGCCCAGTCGGGGCCGACGGCGTTGGGTGTCCAGACGGGGCCGTAATCGGGCTGTTCGCTCCAGGTGCCGTTCTCGTCCAGGTCGCTGTAGCCGACCATGTCGCGGGAAACATACTTGGCCGAAGGGGAATTGTCTTCCTTGAGATCGCGATCTTGCGCCCAGCGATCCAGATCATCGGGCGCTGCTGCCGCGGCAGTCGAAAACTTTAGGTTGTTGTCCGTGCCCGTGATGTCGGCGCGCTCGCCAGCATGAACGGGATAGGTTTGCCCGCCGGCGGCGATTTCACCCTGGCCGCGGATGGCGGTAACGCTGGTATAGTCGCCGTTCTCATTGACATCGATGCGGAAGTCACCCGCCTCACGAACGGTAAAGGCAAGATTGGGCGTGTCCACTTCGTAGTTATCGCCCTGGAGGATTTCACGAACACGGAAGTTGAGCTTGCCTTCGGCGAGGCGAATTTGTGTGATGTTCTGATCGAGATTCAGGAAGGAGATCGCGGTCATGCTGCCGAGATGGAGGGCGGCTTGTCCTGCCTGCAATTCCGCGCGGGAGTTCTGATCCACCCAGAGTTTGTCGCCGACGGTCATGGGGCGATTCTTGGTAGCAGTGCCCCAATCACCGGTGCCGCCGGGCTGCAGAGAGACGGAACCATCGATGAAACTAATGCGGGCAACGCGCGACGGAGGATCGTGGGCGTCATCGGCACTTGGACCGACATCGCCGGAGCTGACAGTAGCGTCGTTCTGCGGGTCCTGCGCCTTGACGGCGGGCGACAGCAAAAACAAAGATGCGGCCAGACACAGCAACAATGCAATCATGCTCTTGGCGGTAAGGTTGGCCTTCATAACTTTTTCCCCTGATTAGGAACCCAGAGATGGCAGATGGGTCCCGGAAACCCGTACCTATTATTACGCTCATTGGGTTCCCATTGGGTAGAACCCCAAAGATGGAAATAAGTTGCCACTGGGGGCATTGGGGAAGCCAGTAGACCTAATTGGGCTATGAAGTACTAGTACTCTAAACATCTTGCCCGGAATCTGTACGTTAGGCCAGCATGTCTTCCCATGCTCTTTCCCTACACTAGCGATTTGTGGGCGCACCGGCGCTCTGGGAGAATCGCATGCAAATGAAACGTGTGCTTTTGGGGTTAGCCACGCTTGCGTTGATTTTCGCCGTTTCCGTGAAGGCGCAGACTTGGAGGCAAGTGGGGCCTCCCGGCGGAACAGTTATTTCCCTGGCTGCAGATCCAAATAACAGCAACAGCCTCTATCTGGGAACGGCGGATGGTCACGTGTTCACGTCCAGCGACGAGGGCGGGCACTGGCAACTGCTGAGCCGCATCGGTACTGGGCAAGACGACGTAATTACGCACATCATCGTGGACCCGCGCGAGGCGAAGCGACTCTACGCGAGCACCTGGACGCTGTACTCGGGCGGCGGCGGCGTCTACCGGAGCGACGACGGCGGGCACTCCTGGAACATTATTGGCCTGGCGCACGAAACCGTGAGAGCGCTGGCGCAGGCGCCGACGGATCCGAAGCTGTTGCTGGCCGGCGCACTCAGCGGCGTGTACCGCTCGAGCGACGAAGGCGCGACATGGGAACGCATTACCCCCGCCAATCATTCGGACCTGCGGAATTTTGATTCGGTGGCCTTCGACCCGAAAGATACCAATGTCATCTATGCCGGAACTTATCACCTACCCTGGAAGACAACGAATGGCGGCAAAGACTGGTTCCCGATTGTGAAGGGCATGATTGATGATTCCGATGTGATGAACATCATTGTAGATCCCGCAAATTCGGAAAACGTGCACGCCGTGGCGTGCTCCGGGATCTATCACAGCGTGAATGGCGGGCAGCAGTGGGTGAAATATCAGGGCATCCCTTCGGTGTTCCGGCGCACGCAACTGATCCGCATGGACCCAACAAATGCAAGCACTCTGTACGCGGGGACGACCAGCGGCCTCTGGAAGACGGTGAATGAAAAGGACTTCAAACGCGTGACACCGGGCGACTGGATCATCAACGCGCTGATCATTGACCAGAAGAATCCGCAGAAAATTATCATTGGAACGGAGCGCGAAGGCGTCCAGATCAGCACCGACGGCGGTGCATCGTTCACTTCAGCGAACAACGGCTTCCAGCACCAGCACATTTCGGATGTGGCGTTGGACCGCGATCATCCGGAACGCGCCTTGGTGGTGCTGACGTTTGATAACGACGCCTTCCTGGTGACCAAGGATGGCGGCAACTCCTGGAGCACGCTCGGACCTGGACTGAAGCGCACGGATTTGCGTCACGTGTATGCTGCGCCGACCGGTTGGTGGGCGGCGCTGACCAGCGGCGGATGGATGAAGTATGACGACGCGGCTCACAAGTGGGTGCGTGCGGGACTATACGTGCCGGATACAACGTCTGCTCCGGCCGCGAAAACAACCACGGGCAAGAAGGGTGTGACTCCTAAAGCAGCGGCACCGAAGCAGGCGGGTCCTCAGTTGACGGCATTTCTGGTGAATGGCATGGCGTTCGGCAGCGATGCGTGGTACGGGGCGACGGCCGGCGGCGTGCTCGTCTCCAGGGACCAAGGCGCAACGTGGAAACCGGCCAGCAAGGATCCGCTGGCGCGCCAGCCGGCGCAATCGGTGGAAGTTGCCGCCGACGGCGTTCAGGTGTGGGTGATCGATGACCGGAATTTGCTGTACTCGAGCGACCAGGGCGAGACTTGGGATGCCAAGGAACTCGTGTTTGCCGCCGCGGGTAACCTGAGACTTCACCGCGTGGATGACAGCACGCTCTTCATCACGTCGAACATGGGCTTGTATGGCTCGCGCGATGCTGGGCGCACCTGGAACCGCTCGGATGTTCGTGAATTGTCCTTCCAATCGGTGGCGGGGACGGAAAAAGCGTTGGTGGTGTCACTGCAGAAGCAGGGCCTGCTGGCGTCATTCGATGGCGGAAAATCCTGGCAGCACATGGACGATCCGCTGTCGCAAGGTTTCTTCCCCGTGCTTCGGACGCGGCGGGATGGCTCGTTGGTGGCGGTTTCGGCCACCGAGGGCATGCTGAGCCTGGATCCGAATGTGCGGTCCGCGAGCGCCGGGGACGGTCCCGGGATGCGCTAAGGAAACCGAGTTCCCTTCTGCCTCACTGGGCGTCCCGGCCAAGCCGGGGCGCCCAATCTTTTTGGTTGAGCCTATCGGGGGGAGTCTATTGGGGCAGGTGATTTTCGCCGATTTGATAGCCAACACCACGAATCGTGCGAATGAGCGGGTGATCGGAGCCTGCGTCAATTTTCTTGCGCAGGTAATTGATGTAGACATCGACGACATTCGTAATGCAATCGGAGTGCATGCACCAGACTTCTTCGATGATGGAATTGCGGGAGACGGGGCGGCCGGAATGGCGGAGGAGATATTCCAGGAGCGCATATTCCTTGGGACTCAGCTCAATGGCCTGTCCATTGCGGCTGACTTTGTGAGAGACGCGATTCACCTCGAGATCCTCGAAGCGGAAAGTGTCCGTAACGGGACGACTGCGGCGCCGGAGCACGGCGTACACGCGGGCAACAAGTTCCGCAACGGCAAAGGGCTTAACGACGAAGTCGTCGGCCCCGGCATTGAGGCCGCGAACGCGCTCTTCCACCGCAGTGGCCTGGGAAACGAGAATCACGGGCATCTCCGGCCAGCGGCGGTGAATGGTGTGAAGAAACTCCAGCCCCGGGATTCCGGGAAGATTCAGATCCAGGATTATAAGATCAATGGGAGACTTCTCCGATAATTCGGAAATCTGATAGCCGGTGGAAGCAACCTGCACGGTGAAGTGTTCCTGCTGAAACCGGGATTGAAGAAACTCCGCCAAAGACGCATCGGCCTCAGCGACAAGAAGGCGCATGATGGTTGACACAAACTAACTTTCTGGAAGGGGATACATCGAGTCTGGACGCTGGGAGCAAGGCTGTCAAGAAAGGCTCTGCGGCCAGCGCTCGAAAGATTACGGGCCAGGCGGCGCGTCCCAATTTGAATCACTTCCAGTGCCGTTCCAACTTGCTCCAGCAAATCCCTTCGAGAATACTCTCTCCGTGTTCGCGTCAGATGCTTGGACCGTCATTTGGTCAAAATAGTTGGAACGGCACTAGAACAGCCCCGGCGTGTCGAATGGCAGGCCTACGTAATTTTCGGCGAGGGCCATGGAGGCAGCCCGCGAAGATGTCACGTAATCAAGTTCCGCGATGTGCATGTTGTGCGAAAAACCGTCTTCATTCTCAAACCGGTGCAGCATCGCCGTCATCCACGCCGAGAATCGCTGCACTTTCCAGACGCGCTTCCGGCAACACTCCGTGTAGTCCGCCAATCCGTGGCGCTTCCTTTTTTTATAAATGTCGACGAGCCCCCGGGCCATCACCCGCACATCCGCCACAGCCAGGTTGAGCCCCTTGGCGCCCGTCGGCGGAACGATGTGCGCTGCATCGCCCAGCAAAAACAGTTTTCCATATTGCATGGGCTCCGCCACGAAGCTGCGCATGGGAGTGATGCTCTTCTGTGTAATTGGACCGTCCTGCAATGCAAACCCGTCGCGCGTGGCCATGCGCGTCCGCAGTTCCTCCCAAATACGGTCATCCGGCCAATTTTGGAGGTTCTCGTCCGGAGCGCATTGCAGGTACCACCGCGATAACACCGGCGAACGCATGCTCATCAACGCGAAGCCGCGTTCATGATAGGTATAGATCAGTTCGCCGGAAGCCGGCGGCACTCTCGCCAGTATTCCCAACCATGCGAAAGGATATTGCCGCTCGTGAATCTGCAAGCGGTCCGCGGGGATCGCTGGGCGGCAAATTCCATGGAAGCCGTCGCATCCGGCGATGAAATCGCAAGCGACTACATGCTCGACACCTTGTTGGCGGTAAACAATCCTCGGCTGCGCATCCACATCGACAAGGCGTATCGCCTCTGCCTCAAAACAGATGTGCGCACCATAGCCCAACCGCACCGCGACCAGGTCCTTGATCACTTCCTGTTGCGCATAAATGGTGATGGATTTTCCCGTGAGCACCTTGAAATCAATGCGATGCCCCGCACCGGCAAAACGCAACTCAATGCCGTTGTGCTGCAGCCCTTCGCGGTCCATGCGCATGCCCACGCCGGAAGCGCGCAAAATTTCCACGGTGCCCTGCTCCAGCACGCCGGCACGCACACGGCTTTCGATGTGGTCGCGCGTGCGGCTCTCCAGAACAACCGATTCGATCCCCTGCAGGTGCAGCAGGTGCGCCAGCGTCAACCCGGCTGGCCCGGCGCCGATGATTCCAACTTGCGTGCGAATCGTGGTCATGAACGGATTAGCCTTTCGAAAAACTAGGAGAACTTCCCGATGATTTCCTGAGGAATGGACTGGCTGACGGCCTTCGTGGGATCACCCGCCGGCCGCACCGTCCAGACGCGCTTCTCAAAACCTTCCACCGCAAGGGTCTGCCCGCGCAAGAGCCGGTGCTGCACGGAAAAGCTGCTCTTCCCCCACTGTATCACGCAGGATTCCACATTGACCACGTCTCCAAACGACGACGGCGCGAAAAAATTCGCGCTCGCCTGGACCAGGGGAATCCCCGCAATCTGGAAGCGCCGCATCATTTCCGCCACCGGGAAGCCCAACGCGCGATGGAACAGCGCATTGGTGCAAACGTCGAAATATTCAAAGTAGCGCGGGAAAAATACAATTCCGAACGGGTCGCAGTCGCCCCATTCGATCTGGATCTCTTTGCGATTTATCAGCATGGTATGCTTCCACCCTTAGCGGCTGACGTGGTCCAAGTGAGTCTAACGCACGCCCCCGGAAGAAGCACCGGATTTGGTCAACCAGTGTGTGTTTACGGTAGACTGGGAACGCGGAAAGACCGCAAAAACCATGAACTTCGCTTACATTTGTGACGCCATTCGCACGCCCATTGGAAGATACGGCGGCGCGCTCGCAACCGTCAGAACCGATGACCTTGCCACTATTCCCATAAAATCCCTGGTCGAACGAAATCCCCAGGTTGACTGGAACGCGCTGGATGACGCCATCTACGGCTGCGCCAATCAAGCGGGGGAAGACAATCGCAACATCGCGCGCATGGCTCTTCTTCTTGCCGGGCTTCCCAAGGAGATTTCCGGCAGCACCGTGAATCGTCTTTGCGGCTCCAGCATGGACGCCGTCGCCGTCGCTTCGCGCGGCATCAAGAGCGGTGAAGTTGATCTTATTCTTGCGGGTGGCGTGGAAAGCATGTCCCGCGCCCCGTTTGTGATGGGCAAAGCCGATGCCGCCTTCTCCCGCAACATGAAAATCGAAGACACCACCATCGGCTGGCGCTTCGTGAATCCGGCCATGAAAGCCAAGTTTGGTACCGACTCTATGCCGGAAACCGCCGAAATTGTCGCCGAGGAATATCACATTGCCCGTGCCGACCAGGATGCTTTTGCGTTTCGCAGCCAGCAGCGCACCAGTGAAGCCATGAAGGCTGGCCGCCTTGCGGAAGAAATCGTCGCCGTCCCCATTCCGCAGAAAAAGGGCGACCCGGTGATCGTCAGCGTGGACGAGCATCCCCGCCCGGACACGACCCTCGAGGCCCTCGCGAAACTGAAAGGGATTGTGAAGCCCGACGGCACCGTCACTGCCGGAAACGCCTCGGGCGTGAACGATGGCGCTTGCGCTCTCCTGTTGGCCTCCGAAGAGGCGATCAAGCGCCACGGCCTTACGCCCAAAGCCCGCGTGATTGCCGCGGCCGCCGCTGGCGTGGCCCCGCGCATCATGGGCATGGGGCCCGTTCCAGCGACGCGCAAGGTCCTTGCCAAGGCGGGTCTAAACCTTTCACAGATGGACGTAATCGAATTGAACGAAGCCTTCGCCGCCCAAGCCCTCGCGGTGCTTCGCGAACTGGGCCTCTCTGACGATGCCGCGCACGTCAACCCCAATGGTGGAGCAATCGCCCTCGGACATCCGCTGGGCGCCAGCGGTGGCCGCCTGGTGACCACTGCGCTTTATCAATTGCTGCGCACCAAGGGGCGTTACGCCCTTTGCACCATGTGCATCGGTGTCGGCCAGGGCATCGCCGTGATTCTGGAACGCGTCTGAAGAAAGCGGAGCGTGATGCCGATGCTACGATATCGCAGGTCCGCCCCTGGCACTCAACCGGAGCTTTTGCATCCGCCCTACGTTTCCTCCATCAAGCGCGCACCCACGCAACCCTTGATCCAACTTCCTCACACGCTTTCTGAAACTACCGGCCCATTCTTTTCCAAAGAAGTCGTTCCGCCCAAAGGCTTCGATCTCACGCGCCAGCACAAAGGCGAGCCTCTTGGCGAGCGCATCGTCGTCAGCGGCCGCCTTATGGATGAAGATGGCCGCCCGGTCGCTCATTCGCTGGTGGAAATTTGGCAAGCCAACGCCGCCGGACGTTATCTGCACAAAGTGGATCAGCACGATGCTCCGCTCGATCCCAATTTCACCGGCATGGGGCAAACCCTCACTGACGAAGAAGGCCGCTACCGTTTCGTCACCATTCGTCCCGGCGCGTATCCGTGGCGCAATCATTACAACGCCTGGCGCCCTCGGCACATTCACTTCTCCGTTTTTGGTCCCGCGTTCGCCACACGCCTCGTCACGCAAATGTACTTTCCCGGCGATCCCCTTCTCGAATTCGACCCGATTTACAACAGTGTGCCGGTCGAATCCGCGCGCAAGCGCCTCATCTCGATGTTCGACTGGGCTACGACGACACCGGAGATCGCACTCGGCTTCCGCTTTGATATTGTGCTGCGTGGCCGCAACGCCACTCCCATGGAGCGATGAGATGAGCGGGGAAACCACACCTTCGCAAACCGTCGGCCCGTATTTCAGCATTGGCCTCGCCTGGCTGAATCGCTGCGACCTCGCGTGCGGCGGATCAGGCGGCGAGCGTGTCACCATCCGCGGACGCGTTCTCGATGGCGAAGGTCAGCCCGTTCCCGACGCTTGCCTGGAAATTTGGCAAGCCGATGCTCACGGTAATTACTCACAGCCAGACAATCCTCAGGAAAATTCGCATGCTCGCGGATTTTCCGGTTTCGGCCGCAGTCCCACCAACGATCGAGGCGAATTCTCTTTCACCACCATCAAGCCCGGAAGCGTTCCCGGCCCCGATGGCCGTCCTCAGGCGCCACACCTTGAAATCTCCGTTTTCATGCGGGGTTTGCTTCGCCGCCTGGTTACGCGGCTGTATTTCCCGAATGATCCAGCGAATACTGCAGATCATGTCTTGAATCTCGTCCCCGCTGGCCGCCGCGCCACTCTGATCGCACGGCCTCTCCCGGAGGACCCGCACATTCTGGAATGGGATATTCGCTTGCAAGGCGAACACGAAACCGTATTCTTTGAGTGCTGACCTACGGAGACACTGCCGCCGATGAGCCTTTTCGATCCTCTATTTCGCTACGACGCCCTGGATAAACTTTTTTCTGACGAAGCCTGCATTCAGGGCATGCTCGATTTTGAAGCCGCTCTTGCCCGCGCCGAATCCGCATCCGGAATTGTTCCGGCATCCCAAGCACAAATCATCGCCGGTAAGTGCCGCGCGGAACATTTCGACCTCTCCGCCATCGCCAAAGACGCCGCTCTCGCCGGCAATCTGGCCATTCCCCTCGTCAAGAAACTCACCGAACTTGTCGCCCATGAGGATAAGGACGGGGCGCGCTTCGTTCACTGGGGCGCGACCAGCCAGGATGCCATCGACACCGGCTGTATTTTGCAGGTCCGCGGCGCATTTGATCTCATCGATGAGGACCTGGCTCGTCTGACGGGCACTCTCGTCACGCTTGCCGAAACACATCGTGCCACTCCCGTTGTCGCTCGTACGTGGATGCAGCAAGCCCTGCCCACCACCTTCGGCTTCATCGTGGCCGGCTGGCTCGACGCAGTTTCTCGCCACCGCAAGCGGCTCGCCGAAATCAAGCCGCGCGTCCTGGCCCTGCAATTCGGCGGCGCCGTTGGCACCCTTGCGGCTCTCGGCGGCCGCGGTCCGCAAGTCACCAAAGTCCTGGCCGACGAACTCCGCCTCTCCCTGCCATGCGTTCCCTGGCACACACATCGCGATCGCATCGCCGAAATCGCCACCACTCTGGGCTTGTGCACCGGCACTCTGGGCAAAATTGCGCGTGACATCTCGCTTCACGCGCAAACTGAAATCGCCGAACTCTCCGAACCCATTGCCGAGGGGCGTGGCGGCTCCTCGACCCTGCCGCACAAGCGCAATCCCGTTACTTGCGCCGTGGTTCTCGCGGCCGCGGCGCGGATTCCCGGGCTCGTCACCACGCTTCTCTCTGCCATGCCTCAAGAAGAGCAGCGCGGGCTCGGCGGCTGGCACGCCGAATGGGAAACGCTGCCGGACATCGTCCGCCTATCCGGCGGCGCGCTTCACCATCTGGCGGAGATGTTGCCGGGCCTGGAAGTCGACACACAGCGCATGCGCCACAATCTCGAACTCACCGATGGCCTTATTTTCGCCGAGGCCGTCACCATGGCTCTCGGCGACCGTATGGGCAAAATACCCGCTCACCTTCTTGTCGAAGCCGCCTGCAAAAAAGCCCGCGAACAGAAACGCCACTTGAAAGATATCCTCCGCGAGGAAGCGGGGCTGCGCGGGCATTTGACGCCCGCCGACCTCGAAAGCCTTTTCGATGTGCGAAACTATCTCGGCAGCGCCGAAGAATTCATCCGCCGCGTTGTTGCGGAGGCTCGCAAGATTTCCGCAACGCGCTGACCAAGGAGCGCCACGCTCATGCCTTTTGCCAAACTTGCCGATGCACAACTCTATTACGAACTGTCTGGCCCAGAGCACGCCCCGGTTCTTGTCCTATCCAATTCGCTCGGCACCACCCATCGCATGTGGGACCCGCAAGTCGCCGCATTCAGCACGCATTTCCGCTTGCTGTGCTACGATACGCGCGGCCACGGCCAATCCAGCATCACTCCGGGCCCTTACACGATCGAGAAGTTGGGTTGGGATGTCGTGCATCTCCTGGATTTCCTGCAACTCGATCGCGTCCATTTCTGCGGCCTTTCCATGGGCGGCATGATGGGCACGTTTCTGGGCGCGAATGCCGCGAACCGGTTTCACAAAATCGTTCTCTGCAATACCGCCGCAAAAGTCGGCACGCCTGATTCCTGGAATGCGCGTATTGACGCCGTTCAGAAAGGCGGAATGCACGCGGTGGCCGCGGGAATCCTCGAGCGCTGGTTGACCCCTGCCTACCGCGCTTCGCACGCTGCGGAAACCGCGGCGGTCTTGCGCATGCTTGAAGAAGCAAACCCCGAAGGTTACGTCGCGTGCTGCGCCGCGGTCCGCGATATGGACCAGCGCCAGAATCTGCAAAATGTCAAAGTCCCCGCACTCGTTCTGGCCGGAACTCACGACCCCGCGACACTTCCGGCCGATGGCCAATTCCTGGCCAAACACATTCCCGGCGCCCACTACGTCGAGGTGAACGCCGCGCATTTGTCCAACATCGAGGCGCAGGACGACTTCAACACTCGAGTGCTCAATTTTCTCGCACAGTAAGGGAGGTTCACATGGACGAGCGCGATCGCCACAAAGAGGGCCTGAAAGTTCGCCGCGCGGTGCTGGGTGAAACCTACGTCGAGCGCGCCCAGGCGGCCGAGAATGAATTCAACTCCGCTTTTCAGGATTTGATCACTCGCTATGCCTGGGGAGAGATCTGGACGCGTCCCGGACTCCCGCGAAAAACGCGCAGCCTGATTACCATCGCCATGATGGTCGCCCTGAATCGCGGCGATGAGTTAAGGATGCATATCCGCGCCGCGCTGCAGAACGGCGTGACGCGCGAACAACTGGGCGAGGTCCTGCTGCAGACGGCGATTTACTGCGGCGTGCCCGCCGCGAATTCCGCTTTCCGCATCGCCGAGGAAGTCCTCTCGGAGACTGAGGAATAGTCGAGTCCCCGCGGCCCAACTCCGTCGGCAGTAATTCTCCAGCCCGTAGCGCGACGGAATCCTATTCACAAGAGGATGCTTTAGTGCTGCTTGAGGAATTCGTGAGGAAAGCGCCCGCGTTCGCAGACCAAGTCATGTCTCCTGTGCTAGCCAGCTGATCAGCTACTCGAGGAGGCAGTCCCCTGGGACATCCGTCTGAAACCTCTTCTAATCGTTAAACACGTTTGCCCGCAGCGTATACGAGCTCAGCACCTTCATATAGTTCCCGCGTTCAAACGCCGTGGGATCCGGCACGGAGCCATGGCTCATGCTCCCGCACATCTGTTGAATCGAGCTGTACTCGTGGTCATCGAGCCACCGGTTCGCTTCGGACAGCACGTGCGCGGCATGCTGCACGCCGTTCCGCAATAGCGCGGACGTCATGAACACCACCTTGGCGCCCGCCAGGATGCACTTCAGCAGGTCCCGCGAACTGTGCACTCCGCCGGTGATTCCCAGGTCCGCCCGCACATGTCCAAACAGAATGGCCGTCCAATGCAAACGCAACAGCAATTCCTCCGGCCGGCTGAGGTTCAGCGACGGCGTCACTTCCAGTTGTTCGATGTCGAAATCAGGTTGATAGAAGCGGTTGAACAGCACAATCCCATCCGCGCGTGATTCGTCCAGCCGGACTCCCATATTCGCGGGCGCGCTGAAAAACGGCGAGAGTTTCACTGCCAGCGGAATGCGCAAGGTGCGCTTCAGTTGCCGCACCAGGTCAATGTAGCCCTGCTCCACCTCAGCCCCGCTCACCGCCGGGTTCGTCGCAATCGAATAGATGTTCAGCTCAATCGCATCCGCGCCCGCTTCTTCCATCAATCGCGCGTATTCCAGCCATCCTCCACTGGATACGCCGTTGAGGCTGGCGATCACCGGGATTTTCACGGCTTCCTTGGCATGCCGGATTAATTCCAGATACCCATCCGGGCCGAGGTTGTAGGTCTGCAAGTCCGGAAAGAAATTCGCGGATTCCGGAAAGCTGTCCGTCCCCCGCGCCAGATCCGAATCCACGGCCAGGCTCTCCAGCGCCAACTGTTCCTCAAATAACGACGGCAAGACCACGCCCGCCAGGCCGTGGTCCTCCAGTCGTTTGATGTTATCCACCGATTCCGATAACGGCGAAGCGGAAGCCAGCAACGGTGATTTCAGGTTGAGTCCAAGATACTTCGTCGAGAGGTCGCTCATTCCTCTTCCCCTCCCTTCTTCACGGGTTCCGGCGTGGATTCGGGTTCTTGCGGCGCGATATGCGGGGATTCCGAGCGCCCCGCCATGGCTGCGCGGTTTGAGTAGACCCGCCACTGGCGTTCCACGTCGTCCTGGGCGAGCTTCAGCAATTCACGCGCCGCTTCCGGATCGCTGCGCACCAGCATGGTGTACCGCGCTTCCTGGTACGCATACTGCTTCAACGGTATGCTCGGCGCCTTGGAATCCAACAGGAAAGGATTCTTGCCTTCCAGACGCAGCGCCGGGTTGTAGCGCATTAGCGGCCAGTAACCCGAGAGCACCGCCTTCTTCTGCTGGTCCAATCCCATCGACATGTCGTAGCCATGCGCAATGCAGTGGCTGTACGCGATGATGAGCGAGGGTCCGTCGTGCGCTTCCGCCTCCAGGAACGCTTTCACCGTGTGCGTGTCGTTCGCCCCCATCGCCACACGCGCCACGTACACGTATCCGTAACTCACCTCTTCCATCGCCAGGTCTTTCTTCCCGGTGCGTTTTCCGCCCATCGCGAATTTAGCCACCG
>Ga0326728_10009219_pt1 | contig 23894 bp, 23 predicted proteins | sample MB3enrmetagenome_FD_207602 | JGI IMG/M metagenome (GOLD analysis project Ga0326728, IMG submission 207602) | Lab enriched peat soil microbial communities from McLean, Ithaca, NY, United States - MB31MN | ecosystem: Environmental > Terrestrial > Soil > Wetlands > Peat | place: USA: New York... | reverse complement strand
GGTAACTGGTTACAGGGTTCGGTAATCACTTTTGTAACCGGTTTTTGGGGGGTGGTAACTGGTTACAGCTCTTGGTAACTGGTTTTGTAATCGGTTTTTAGGCGTTGGTAACTGGTTATAGGGCTTTGTCATCGATGACCGGGGAGGTAATGGATTGGTGGGCCTGGAAGAAGGCTTATTCAGGGTCTAGATGCGTTTTCAGGCCGCTATATAATCCAGGCGTATTTCAGCAGTTTGAAATGCTTCCCGCCGATTTCCACCCCTTGGTCGCAGGGTTCCAGGACACCCCCCACGGACTCATAAAAACCCTTGTAGGCGTTCTCTTCCATCGTAAAAAGGACCATCTTTCCATATCCCCGCCTTTTCAACTCATCCGAACAAGCTTTCAATAACCTCTTCCCGTTCCCCTGGCGTTGGTGTTCCTTCAACAGGTAGATGGCGTAAAGCTCGCCCGTTCCCGGTTCCAAGCCCTTTCGTTCCTTGCCCCCGCTGACGAAGCCGACCAGTTCCCTCCGCTCGTCCTCCCCGACAAAAATGAATCTATCCGGGGAGGCAGCTATCAACTCCTCCGCGAACTGTTTGGCCCTTGTGGCGGGGTCCAGGCTTTCAAGGAAAGCGTCAGGAACGATCCCCCGATAGGTCGTTTTCCAGCTCTCGATATGGACCCTGGCGATCTTTGGGGCGTCTTGGATCTGGGCGGGGCGGATAACGATCATGGGATCAGGGATTTCTGGGCTATTTCCCATCGGTAGGAAACCAACTGGATGCTGGTCCCAGCTACCGTGAGAACCTGCTGGTCAGGCTGCAAAACCCCACCCCTTTTTTCATAAAAAGCGCGGAAGGGGCTTCGGTCCAGGACCCAGGTCCGGAAAGCGGACATCCCCAGGGCTTGGAATTGCTCCACCGCCGAACGGAACAGGACTTCCCCAAATCCCTGGCGTTGGTGCTCTTTCATGAGATAGAGTCCGTATATCTCGCCTAAACCCTTCTGGATGCTTGAGCGATCCTTACCCGCGTCCAGGTAACCGGCGAGCCCGCCTTCCGGATTTTCGATCACTCTCACAAAAAAATCGAAGCCCTGGGTTTGGAATCCGTTCAGGAATATCTGATGGGCGGCCTCCAGCGTCATGCCTTTCAGGAATGGATCTGGCACCAAGCCAAGATAGGTTTCCTGCCAGGTCTTGAAATAGATACGGGAAATTTCCGCTATATCAGTTATATCGCCTGGCCGGAGCCTCAAGATATTCCGCCTTCGTAAAGATTATTTCTTACCTTTGAAGCCTAACCCATCATCCACGATGATCCCCTGTTCCAGCCACTCATACCCGCCTTCCATGGCCTTCAGGGACACCTTGGTATCGTGCCTATCGGTGTTACAGCAAACCCCGTCGAAATGCTGATGGATACGCAACCGGGCCTGGCGGCAGAAAGTTTCGGCCAATTCGACTGGCGTCAGGTCCGAGGGGTTTTGTTTCAACAAGGACTGGGCTTTGGCGCAGGAAGCCATCATGGCGAACAATTCGGTCGCCACCTCGACCAGACGACCCAGGATCAACTGGCGTCTTTCCAGCTTGGGCCCGAACTTGATCATCTGATGGAATAGGGTGCGGGCCACCTTGCGGGAAGTTCTCTCCACAAAGCGGACATGACGGGCCAGGGACCCGTAACCGATAAACCTGGGCCAGACCCCCGTGGGAAGCCAGAGCTTTAAGTACCAGAAGGGATAGAAAAGCGCGCAACGGAGCAAGGCCTTGACCTTGTTTCCCATAGGACTCTTGGGGTCCAGCAGGTCCCCCGCCAGGCGCATGTGTTTGTCCAACGCTTCCCGGGCGATGAAGAGATGCTGGATCTCGGTGGTTCCCTCGATGATGCGGTTGATGCGGGAATCGCGCATCATGCGCTCCACCGCCCAGCCCTTCTCGCCCCTAGCCCTCAAGGATGGCGCTGTCTCATACCCCCGTCCGCCCCTCAACTGCATCAGGTCGTCCACGATCTTCCAGGCCGCCTCGCTGCAGAAGAGCTTGGCCATGGCCGCTTCCAACCTTATATCCGCCCCGCCCCGGTCCACCAACGCCGAGGCGTAATAGGTCATGGATTCCTGGGCGAAGGTCGAGGCCGCCATGGAGGATATCCTCGCCGCGCCCGGCTCATGCTTGCCGATGGGCGCGCCCCATTGCTCCCTTTCCTTACCCCACTTGCGGGCGATCTGCAATGCCTGCTTGCTCATGCCAGCCGACGCCGCCGGCAGGGTCAGGCGTCCCGTGTTCAGGGTGATGAGGGCCAGCTTCAAACCCAGCCCCTCTCCCCACAGGATGTTCTCGGAAGGCACCTTCACGTTATTGAAACGGATAAGCCCGTTCTGGATGGCCCGGATGCCCATGAAGTCGCAACGGCTCACGTACTCGATGCCCGGCATCCCCTTTTCCACGATGAAAGCCGTGATCTGGCGTTTTTCTTTCCCGTTCACCATCTTGGAAGGCGTCTTGGCCATGACCACCATCACGTCGGCCACCAGGCCGTTGGTGCACCAGAGCTTGTCGCCAGTGATGAACCAGCTCTTGCCGTCCATGGAAGGCTCGGCGGTGACCATCATCCTGGCCGGGTCCGACCCGACCCCCGGTTCGGTCAGGGCGAAGGCGGAGACAGCGCCCTTGGCGAATAGGGGGAAATACTTTTTCTTTTGCTCCTCGGTGCCGAAAAGCTTGAGGGGCTGGGGAACGCCGATGGATTGGTGGGCCGAGAGCCATACCGCCGTGGACCCGCAATAGGAAGCCACCAGGGCCACCGCGCGGTTGTAGTTGATCTGGGAAAGCCCCAGCCCGCCGTACTCTTTGGGGATCTTCATGCCCCAACATCCCAGCTTGGCCAGGCCATCGATGACAGCTTGGGGAAGGATACCGGTCTTGTCCACCTCGTCCGGATCGAGGTTTTCCTTGAGGAATGTCTCCACCCGGCGCATGAACTCGTCGCCGATCTTTTTATCCTCAGGCGACTGCTCGGGGTAAGGCGAGATCAGGTCTTCCCGGAACCTTCCCATGAAGAGTTCGGCGACAAAACTGGGCTGTTTCCACTCGGTTTCCCTGGCCCCTTCGGCCACTTCCAGGGATTCCCTCTCATTATCCGATAGATGTTTGGCGGCTGTTGTGACGCTCATGACGCTCCCCTTCCTTCCATGGTCGAACCAATAAACCCATAGAACTGTCGATTTCATTGTAGACCTTTTGATCCGAAGAATAAAAGGTTCCCTCTTTTCGGGTCAGGCTGTAAAATGACGCCCATGAACGCATTCGCCAAACCGGAAGACGCCAGCCCTTACGAGTACCCGGAGTTTCCCGCGCCCGAGCGCAAGAAGCTCGACCTTTCCTTTTCGGAAGGGCCGGAAGCTAGCAAGTTCACCGACTTCGAGACTTCCCACAACCAGGCCCAGGATACGTCCCTTCCCGTGGTCCAAATGGCCGACTTACAGGATTTCAAGAAGGTCCTTTCTTACAACCCTTCCTGAACTGACGCCGTCCTTCTTTCGTGGAACCAAACCCTCAGCCCGACCAGTCTTCTACCCTTAAAACGTCCGTCCGCGCTTCCTTCCTTTTAAATCCTTGGCTTTTGGCCCTGGGCGCTTGTTTCCTACTGCTCATTCTTTTCGCCTGCCGAAAGGATGTGGACTATGACCTGGGATTCCATCTAAAAGCCGGTCAATGGATCCTCCAGAACCACGCCTTCCCCTCCAAGGACACCTTCACCTACACGGTCAACCAGAACGACTATATCGACCTCCACTGGCTCTATCAGGTGGGGATCTATCTGCTCTTCGGTCTGACCGGTTACGCGGGCCTGTCGGTCATGAACATCCTTTTGATCTTGACCGTTTTTTCCCTGACGGTCTGGCGCATGCGAAGGACCGGTTGTCCCGACTGGGCCCTTTTCTTTCTGGTCCTTCCCTCGGTCCTATGCCTGGAGATAAGGTTCATTATCAGGCCCGAGATGGTTTCCTGGGTGCTGTTGGCCGTCACCCTGCTGGTATTGGATTCCCGCTGGACCAAGCGGGCTAACTTTCTTTTTCTTCTCCCGCTGATCCAATGCCTTTGGGCCAACGTTGAGGGACTATTTGTCCTGGGTTGGGTGGTCATGGGGGCTTATCTTCTGTCCGGACTTTTTCACAACCGCCGGTGGGACCGACCCCTCCTGAAAGTTTCCCTTCTTTCCGTGGCGGCTTCCGCCTTGAACCCTTATTTCCTCAAGGGCATGGCATTCCCTTTTCTATTGCTTACCCGCCTGGACGCCTCCAGCGTCTTCAAGAAGAACATTTCCGAGCTTCAATCGCCCTGGTCCATCGTTCACGCGCCCGACGTGCCATTTTTCCCCATCGTTCCCCTTTACACCTACCGGGTCATCGCCATCGTGATGCTGTTGGTCATCCTGTTCACCTTGAGGACAAGGAAATTCCACGAGATCCTTTTGACCGCTGGCTTTTTCATGCTATCGGCGGCATCCATCCGGAACGTTCCCCTTTTCTTCTGGGTCGTCCTTCCCATAGCGGCCGCCTCGGCTGGCGAACTGGTCGCCAACCTCAAGGAAAAGGCCAGGTCGTTGACGGAATTTTTCGCCGCTATGGAACTCATCCCCTGGGTGACCCTCTTGGCCGTCCTTTTATTTTGCGCCAGGGTCGCGACCCAGGCCTATTACGTTTCTGACCGAAGGGTCGATCACGTTGGCTTGGGGATGGATGGGGAGCGCTTCCCGTTCAAGGCCTTGGATTTCATGGAACAAAACCATTTGAAGGACCAGCTCTTGAACGACCCGGCCTTCGGGGGATGGATCGAATGGAAGACCGGACAGCCCGTCTTCATCGACGGACGTCAGGAGGTCATCCAGGAGGCCCTGTTCACCGAGTACGAGAGCAGTTACGCGGCGGGCGGATTGTCCCGGCTGGTGGACAAATACAATATCAAACTGATCCTCTATGACCACATGATGGGGATCCCATGGACCATGCAGCTCCAACGCATGCCGGGCTGGCGGTTGATCTACCTGGATGACGTGGCCGCTCTCTACGCCGCCAAGGGCACCGCCCCGGTCTTGTCGGAGATATTCCCCAAGGACATCCTTCCTGTTTGGGGCATCCCGCCCGAGTCATCGGCCCAGGGCCTTCCTGATTTTCACCGGAATGTTCTGAACGACTGGTTCGCGGGATTCATCCTGCCCCAGGCCTATCCCATGCCCTTGATGAGGCTGGGGTCTTACGCTTACGAGATCAATGATTACGAGGGAGCGAAAGGGTTTTTCCTGGAGGCCCTCCGCCGTTCCCAGGGAAAATACTACGAGATCTATTACAACCTAGCCTCGACCTATAATCGTCTGGGCTTGAAAGACCAGGCCAAGGCCTGTTATGAAAGAATCCTGGAGCTGGAACCGGGAAACGCCCAGGCTCAGGCCAAACTGGCCCAGTTATAAGCAAACTGGTTTTTAACGGCAATTGAACGATATAATCGTTTTTTTATCTCCCGCCGAAACGTTTTTGGCTGTCTAATCGTCAAAATGAGAAGAGAGGTAATAACATGAAAAAAACAACCTTCACCCTTTTGTTATGTTCGATCCTATCCTGGCCGGCCTTGGCCGCCGCGGCTTCCACCGCGCAAGATTACGAGGATATGGGCAACGCCCTATTCCAGAAGGGCCTTTACGCCAAGGCGGCGGACTATTTCTCCACCGCGGTCCAGACCGACCCGAACGATTGGAAAGCCTACGAGTCCTTGGGTGATAGCTATATGAAGCTCAATGAGCCATCCCAGGCCTTGGACGCTTACCAGAAGAGCCTGCAGATCAATCCGGACAACAGCACCTTGAAGGTCTTGGTGGAGAATTTGAGCGGTTCCACGGGTGCCGCCGCTTCCCCCGCCCCCGCCAATGACCAAACCAACGCCTTATCCCAGGAACATCCATCCATTCCCGCAACCGCCCCTTCCGCTCCCCCAGCCCGGGTCGACCAGGAAGAATCGATGAATACGACACCCAACAACAATGCTTATCATACGGCCAAGAGCGGGGGATATGGATTGAACCCGATCGACCGTGCCCGCCTCTGGAGCAAGCTGGAAGTCAGTTATGGTTACTCCGTTCTGACCGAACTCTTCGACAGCGCCACAGCCCAAAACACCTTTATCGCTAACAATAACGGGACTGGTTCGGCCATGGCCGACAACAGCGGCATGGGCTTTAGGTTCGAGCTGGGGTTCCTCCTGAATCCCAATAACGGCCTGGCGATCGGCGTGGGTTACCTTCAGCCCAACCAATACCAGAACAACCTGAACTTGCAGAACGCGAGCGTTACCTACGCTTCCGACTTCGAGACCGAGACAATCGCCCCTTATGTCGTTCCCCTGACCCTCGATTATTACCTCTTCCTTCCCGACCACGATGGAAGGTTCTTCCTGAGCGCCGGCGTGGGTTATTACTACTCGGTCGTGCACGTGGAGGACAATTACAGCTACAACAATCTTTATGGCGCCGGATACAACGACCACTTTTACGGGGACTTGAACAGTGGCGCGGTGGGTTTCCAGATCGGCCTCGGAAGGGAATTCGCCATCAATCGCCGCTTCGGGATCTCCCTGTTCGCCAGGGGCCGTTACGCCAAGATCACCAACTACCAGGGAACGGTGACCAATCCGGACACGGGAGCCACCGCCAATGACGGACTGGCCACTTTCTCGGACGGCTCGGTCCACGCGACCGACCTGTCCAATATCGGCAACAGCGGCGTGAAGAACACGACCTTGGATTTCACCGGGTTTGACGCCGGGTTCGCCTTGATCTTTTACGCTAATTAAATAATCGTCCCGAATCTTTCTTTCCCCGATTGCAACCCATCGGTCTTTTAGGCCAAGATGGGTTCAGCCGGGGAAAGGAACCTACGTGAAACCAACCCTTCCGATCATCCTGATCAGCCTGCTCTTCTCTTTTACCACCGCCGCTCTTTGCCTTCCTAAAACCGAGACGGCCACCTTCGCGGGCGGCTGTTTCTGGTGCATGACCCCTCCCTTCGAGAAGCTCAAAGGCGTCCTGAAGGTCACGGCGGGATACACGGACGGCACCGGCCCCAACCCCGCTTACGAGGATTACGCGGACAAGGGCTACACCGAGGGCGTACAGGTCTCCTATGACCCCTCTCGGATCACCTACGCCGAACTGCTGGATGTCTTCTGGAAACAGATCAACCCTACCGACCCCAACGGCCAATTCGTGGACCGTGGACCCCAGTACCGGGCCGCCGTCTTTTACCATAATGAGTCCCAGAGGAAACTGGCCGAGAGATCCCGGACGGAGTTGGACCATTCGGGCAGGTTCGACAAACCCATCCTGGTCCCTATCAAGAAATACGTTTCTTTCTTCCCCGCCGAGGATTACCACCAGGACTACTACAAGAAAAACCCCTTCCATTACGACCTCTACCACGCCAACTCGGGGCGGGACCAATATCTGGACGGGGTCTGGGGAAAGGGAAAACACTGACCGTCCTCTGACTCCCTTTTATTTTTACCTTCCCTCCCTGTATCATTTCGCTGGTTCAAGACTTGTGAATTCCGCGGGGAGGTCTTTCATGACTAATATCGGTCTGTTGCTTGTTCAATTCCTGCACGTGTTGTTCGGTTCGATCCTGTTGGGGGGAACGGTCTTCCTGTATTTCGTCCTATGGCCGGCCATTCTCAGGCGCCCCCCGGCGGAAGCCAGGGCTTTCTATGAAGGCGGCCTCAAACCCATCCGGGTCCTGATGGCCTCATCCGGCGGGATGACCTTCCTGTTGGGGATCGTCCGGGGAACGGTTTTTGGGCCCATCCATTCCTTGGAGTCCCTGGAAACGCCCTATGGACTGACCTTCCTGGTCGCCCTGGTCTTGACCCTGACCATGCTCATCCACGGCCCCAAGATCGGACCATTGTTATTGCGGAAGGTCTGGGACGGGGACCGGTATTCCCCGGACGCCCAGAAGATCGTCCAAAGGATCAATCTGATCCCGATGGTCTCGGTGGTCCTGATCCTGGCCTGCATGGCCCTGATGCATTTCGGTCTTTAAAACAAAAAAACGTTTTTCCGAACCTGATTACCAGCTTTGCGTTTCGAGTCTCCGGGGGTAGGATGAAACCCATCCTTTCCCGCGGGAAGAATTCCCCGGTCCCGCGGCAAAAACCCGGAGGCTCCTTTGAAATCACGGAACTTGTTCCTGACGACCGCTTTATGCTTGATCACCGCGTCCGCTTCGGCGCAGTTCAAACTTCCCGCCATCCTCGGCGACCATATGGTAATCCAACAGGATAAGCCGGTCATCCTATGGGGTTGGGATAAGGCGGGTCAGACCCTCACCGCGACCTTGGACGGGAATTCCGCCTCGGTCACGGCGGACGCGCAGGGCCAATGGAAACTGACCCTCCCCCCGATGAAAAGCGGGGGACCCTATGACCTGACCCTGAACGGGTCCTCCTCCGTCACCTTGACCGACATCCTCGCGGGGGAAGTCTGGGTCGCCTCGGGCCAGTCCAACATGGAATTCCCCATGCACAATACCCATGACGCGGCCCAACAGATCCCCCAGGCCCAATATCCCCAGATCCGGCTTTTCACCGTGGAGAAGATCGCTTCCCTGAACCCTTCCCAGGACGTCAAGGGTGTTTGGAAAGTCTGCGCTCCAGATACGGTCCCTGATTTTTCCGCCGTGGCCTATCACTTCGGCAAGGATATCCACCAGACCCTGAAGGTTCCCGTTGGTTTGATCGCCGACGCCTGGAGTGGATCTCCCGCCGAAACCTGGATCCCGCCCCAAACCCTCGAGAAGGACCAGGCCCTGGCCGACATGATCGCCCCTTGGGAAAAACAGAACGAGGGCCAATTGAAGACCTGGACCCAGGGGATGGATTACGACCTCTGGTTCTCCGATATCCGCCTCATCCCCAAGGACGGCAAGTCCGCCCCGGCCACCATCGAGTTGGGACAAGCCAAGAACCCGGGTCAGACCAACGACTTGGGCGCGGGATGGAACCATTCGGAAAAACCCGGATCGACCGGCGCTTATACAATGACGGGGTCAGCGCGTTCCGGGAACGGTCCGGCCGGCCGTTATTCCGGGGTCCTGCAGGGCGGGGCCTGGGGCGGCATTACCGCTTATCTATCCCGGGACCAAAAAGCCGTCGATCTGTCAGCTTATGAAGCCATCGAGTTTTGGGCCAAGGGCAACGCCGTCATCTCGACCGCGCTGGGACAACCCTCCATCGCCGATTACGATTATTACGGCTCGGACGCCATCACCCTCACTTCCGATTGGAAGCTTTATCGGATCCCCATCACGGCCCTCCATCAGGGTGGGTGGGGCATTACCAAGCCCTTCACCCAGGACCAGGTCAGCGTCATGACCTACTCCATCCATGTCTCTTACTGGCCCGATATCCAATCCCTGGCCTATAACGGGATGATCGCCCCCCTGACGTCTTTCCCGATCCGTGGCGTGATCTGGTACCAGGGCGAGTCCAACACCGGAAGACCGTACCAGTACCATACCCTGCTCTCGGCCATGATCAAGGGATGGCGCCAGGCCTGGGACGAGGGGGATTTCCCGTTCTTGATCGTCCAGCTTCCCAACTACATGAAGGCCCAACCCCAACCGAGTGAGAGTTCCTGGGCGGAATTGAGGGAAGCCCAGCTTCAAACCCTGGACCAGCCTAATACGGGAATGATCACCACCATCGACCTGGGAGACCCCAACAACGTCCACCCCAGGAACAAGACGGAGGTGGGTAGACGCTTGTCGCTGGCAGCCTTGAAACTGGTCTATGGAAAGAAGATCGTGGCGTCAGGCCCGGTGTTCCGGTCGATGAAGGCGGTCGACGGCAAGCTGGTCTTGAGCTTCGATAACATAGGGGGAGGGCTGAAAAGCGGGGGGGATGAGCTTCAGGGGTTCGCGGTGGCGGGAGCGGATGGACCCTACCACTGGGCGAAAGCCCGCATCCATAAAAACCAGGTCGAGATCTGGAGCGATGACGTGAAGGAACCCGCCCGGGTCCGCTACGCCTGGGCCGATAATCCGATATGCGACCTTTTCAACAAGGAAGGACTGCCAGCCTCGCCCTTCCAGGCTTCGTTGGACAAGACCGCTCCCTGAAGGAGAAAAAGAACCTCTCGGACTGGATCTATTTCCGGGAGGTTTCTTCCACCACTTCCATGGCGCCGAAAACCACATTGGCGTTCACGATCAGCCTGGGTTTGCCTTCCTGATAGGCCTTGGTCTTATAGATATAGGTCCCGAGGGCCGAGGAGCTTCCATCCGGCAGACGGGCCTCCCCGAAGGCCGAACTGGTCCTGACCAGGGCCGGGGTATCCGCCTTGATCTTGATGATCGTCTCGCCAAAAACCGTGTTGGATTCCACTACGATATCCTGATCCTTGAGGACCAGGTCCGTCAGGTCCATGGTCCCCTTTCCGAAGACCACGTCCGTCTTTTTCCCCGGGTCGGTCGAAACACTGGCCGGAGGAGGAGGCGCGTCCTGCCGGGGAAGTCCCCGATGGAACCCTCCCACGATGATCTTGACCCCTAGGAAGATGAGGAAGAGAGCGAAGAAGGTCCGGAACACCGGAATGTCCCAGTGGAACAGGATCTTGAAGATGATGGAAACCCCCAACAGGATGAAGAACGCGCCCCAGACCATTCCCGAGAATATAAAATCCATTTTCATTTCTCCTCCTCCGCTGGATAAGTGCCGCTTTAGGCCGGCTCATTTGACACGTTTTGACGTCAGAACACTATGACATTCTTCATATATAGTAATGGCCCAACTTCGACTTGTCCCAACAACCCCCTGTCCCATCCAGCCGCTTTCGGGAATAATGGGGGCCGTCGTTCATCAAAGCCGGACTGAGTGGGCCATTGAAAAAGACCATCCCTCACAAAAAGAACAAGCTTCACCACAAGATCGGCAAAGTGGTAAAACGAACGATCGACGCCAAGACCCTGGTAGCCACGGTCCTGGGCGGCCTGCTGGTGCTGATCGTTTCATTGGCTTCCAACTACCTGCTCGAGGAAAAAAGAGCGAAGGAAGACACCCTGCGCCAGGCCAACCTGGATATCCAGACCGCGGACAATCTCTATCAGCAGGGCGGGGATCTGAGCGAGCCCATCCGTTATTACAAAGAAGCCCTCTCCCGTCTTTCCAAGAAGGAGGACGCCCAGATCTACGCCGACGCCGAGACCGGGCTGGCCCTCTGTTACTTGAAAACGGCCCAGAAGGGCAAGACCAGCGAGAACGCCCAACAGGCCGTGGACGCCTTGAAGGATGTCATGGGCCTGTTCAAATCCCTCTATGGCAAGGACCCCCAGTCCGCGGACCGGGTGAAGATCTCCCGGGTCATCAGCGAGCTGGCCGATTCCCTTTCCATTCTTTCCGACATCAAGGAAAAGGTCCCCTATCTGGAGGAATGCATCGAATTGCACACGACCGCCCTTCGGGTCAGTTCGGACCGGAAGGACCCGGACCTCTCGGCCACCATCCAGATGGACCTAGGGAAGGAATACATGAAGTTGGCCGAGGAAAAGGACAAGGCCGATAACCTGCGCAAGGCCCTGGACGCGGACCGGGAGGCCCTGCGTTATTTCACGCCCCGGGAGCACCCGAAGGAGTTCGCCATCGTCTCCAATAGCGTGGGGGAGGCTTTCATCAACCTTTCCGAATCCTACGACCCAGAACCGAACGTCAAGAACGCCCTGGGAGCTTACGAACAAGCTTTGAAGGTAGCCACCCTGGAATCCGACCCGGATGGTTACGCCATGACCCAGCTGAATATCGGTGACGCCCTTCTCCATTACCACGGCTTCCACAACAATAACGGGATACTGGCCAAGGCCCTGAGATCTTTCCAGAACGCCCTGCTGATCTATAAAGAGGATTCCAGCCCCTTCAACTACGCCACCATCCAGACCGACACGGGAAATACTTATTGCGCCCTTTTTGAGGCAACCCACAAGACCCTCTATCTGGACAGGGCCTTGGCGGCGGAAAATGACGCCCTTCGGATATTCAAGGCCGATACCTTTCCCTACAATTACGCCCTGCTTAAATTGAACATCGGGAATGTCTATACCTATTACGCCTCCTCAGGGAGCCCTCTGGAGAACTACAAAAAAGCCATCGAGAACTACCTGGACGGTTTGAACGTCTGCACCTTGGACCGTTACCCTTACGAATACGCCAAGCTGACCAATAATGTCAGCTCGGTCTATGGAAGGTTGGCGCTACTGGAGGATAAAGAAAAGAACCTTGCGACCGCCATCCAGGCCAGCCTGGAATCCCTGAAAGTTTGGACCCTCGACCGTTACCCCCTGGATTACGCCCTGGCTCAAGCCAATTTAGGCGATCATTACCAGGTCTTATGGATCAGCGGAGGTAAAGAATTGTTCCGTTCCTTAACTTTAAAGGCCTTTCAGGAAGCGGAACTCGTCTATCAGAAGGAAAATTTGGCTGAAAAAGCCAGGGAGATCCGGCAGAGGATAAACCAGCTCCAAAAGGCCCCCCTGGTTGAACCGGCGCCTTCCCTCACTCCTGGAACGGGAACCGCCTCATGAGCGTTTTCGAAGGTTTGGAACTGGGGTTTGGAACCTGGGCCTGGGGGGACAGCACGGTCTGGAAATACGGCCAGGGCTACTCCGATTCGGATCTTCGGGATTCCTTTCGAACGGCCCTGGATTCGGGTGTTGTTTTTTTCGATACCGCCGAGGTTTATGGTCGGGGGAAATCCGAAACTTTTTTGGGTTCTTTCCTGAAGGAATACCCCAGCAAGAAGATCTTGATCGCCACTAAATTCATGCCCTACCCCTGGCGGATAAGCACGAAAGCGCTTTTGATATCCCTGAAGGCGAGTTTGAAACGATTGGGCCTGGAAAGCGTGGACCTATATCAGGCGCATTTCCCCATGCCCTTTCGTTCGGTCAAAGCCTGGATGGAACCCCTCGCGGAAGCGGTCCAGTTGGGACTGACTCGGGAGGTCGGGGTGTCGAATTACGATAGGGATCAGATGCTCCGAGCGCGGGACGCTTTGGCGCTCAGGAATGTGTCTCTCGCTTCCAATCAGGTGCAATACAGCCTGGTCCGGCGCAAGAACGAGTTCAATGGATTGTTGGAGGAGTGTAAGAAGTCGAACATCACCTTCATCGCCTATAGCCCATTGGGAATGGGAATGCTGTCGGGCAAATACACGCCGCGGAACCCGCCGCCCGGCCCCCGCCGGTTCTTTTATCCCAAAAAACAGTTGGCCCGGATCCAACCCCTGGTGGATCTCATGAGACGGATCGGGGCGGCCCATGGCGGTAAGACCGTCAATCAGGTCGCCTTGAACTGGTGCGTCGTCCAAGGGACCTTCCCCATACCGGGGGTGAAGAACGCTTCCCAGGCCAAGGAGAACGCTGGCGCGATGGGATGGCGATTGACCGCTTGGGAAATGGCCCTGCTCAACGAGGCCAGCTTGGAATTCAAAGGATGATCTTGGCTTGAGACTGGGGCATTAAACCTGGGACGTATTGACTTCTGTTCCTTCGACCGGCAATCCCGCGCGGAACCATTCCTGGAGCCCTCCCGAGTAATTTTCCACCTTGAATCCGTCTTTGGTCAGGGCCTTCGCGGCCTCGAACCCATCCAGGATGCCGAAGCGCTCGCCGTAAACGATGAGGTTCTTCTTTTTTCCGAATTTATCCCCCACTTCCTTCGTGAAGGCCGAGTGATCGTCGGTCAAAGGGAAGCTTTCCGACCCCTTGATATGCATTTTTTTATACTCGCTTTTGGAGAGAACGTTGATGAGCACGCACTCGCTGTCTTTCATGTTCTCTTGGACCTGCTCTTTATTGATCCTCATTCGGGAAATTCCTTTCAAGATGCGGTCAACGAACGGGGGTAAGCTCCATAGATCCATGGTTCCCCTCTAGACCGGCTTTGACTATAGGCCCTATCCAGGAAGAATGATATAAATCGCCAGGAATATTCCCATCAGCTAATAACCTCTCCCTGAACCAGCAAGAATCGTTATCATTCCCCTCCTTTCACCCATCGATCCAGTGTGTTCAACCATTTAACCGGTTCCAATGAAAAGGAAAATGTTTGACCCTTTATCTCCCGGATCAGTTCGCGACATTCCGCTCATTTTCCGACCGGATCATTGCTAATCGATTTCCTAAAATAGGTTCGTATTCATTAGAGCTTTATCTTGCCGGCCCCTATATTGAGTTTAGTCCTATTTATCGATAAAACTTCTGGGAATACCATGGACAATCTCTCGATCGATATCATTCATCAGCCCCGTCAATCAGGTGTGGTCACGCTCCGTTTCAAAGGTTTCCTTTACGCGGCGACATTGGCGCAGGCCGATAAAACCCTGCAGACCGTCCTGACTTCCGAGACCATCAAAAAGCTGATCCTTGACCTGACCGAGACCAACTATATCAGCAGCGGGGGGTGGAGCCTCTTCCTGAGCAAGAATCAGATCGTCCAAAAACAGGGCGGTAAAGTCGTTTTGGCGGGCATGAAACCCGAGGTCCATGACGCTTTTGAATTCCTGGAGTTCGACAAGATTTTCAAGCTTTTCACCACCTACGAGGAAGCCTTGAAGGTGGAACACCCCAAACCCTCCACCCTGAGCGGCATTTCCTGACCGCCAAACCGGCTTTTTCCCTTCTTATTTTCATTCCCCCTCTTGAGAACCGTCCGTCTTTTCTTACAATGAAACCATGATTCATCCATTTCAAGGAGCGTGTTATGGCTTATGAAGCGAAGAATTTCAGTCATCTGATCGGCCTGCCGGGTTTCAGCGAGACCCTGCTGAAGAACCATTTCAAACTTTATGAAGGTTATGTGACCAATACCAATAAGGTGCTGGACCTTTTGAAGACTGCTGAGGCCGGAACTCCTCCCTACGCGGAGATGAAACGCCGGTTCGGGTGGGAATTCAACGGCATGAGACTGCATGAATTGTATTTCGGCAACTTGAACAAGAATTCCAAACCCTTGGACGGAAATTCTCCCTTGGGCAAACAGATCACGGCGGACTTCGGTTCGGTGGAGAATTGGGAAAAGGATTATAAGGCCGTCTGCGCCATGAGGGGCATTGGCTGGGCCATCCTGGTCTGGGACTCGGTCGGAAAAAAACTCATCAATCTTTGGGTCAACGAGCACGACGGCGGCCATCTGGCCGGAAGCGTTCCCCTTTTGGTGGGGGATGTTTTCGAACACGCCTATATCACAGATTACGGCATCAACCGGGCCGATTACATCGGGGCCCTTATGAAAGCCCTGGATTGGGAAGTGATCTCCGGACGTTTCAAGGCCTGACCCGGACAAGCCGAGCTCGCGTGAATGCTCGTTGGGATTTAAAAATAGGGGTTCAAGTTCACGAGGATATTGCCGTTAGAAATATCAAGATCTTCATCCTCGCTAATAAGAAATGATCATGGACCCCTTATTCCCCATCACGGCTTCTGATTCCTATCTCCCTTCCCTCTATTCGCCGCCATCGTCCCTCGACCCTACCCCTGTCCCTTTCGATCGACTTTTGGATCTGACCTTCACGACGAAAACCAATTCCTCCGGCGCTTCCTCCGCCGCCATTGAGGCCCAGGAAATGATCGCCGCCTATGAGCGAAAATTGGACCTCTTGACGGGCATGGTCGAGCAGGCCAAGATCGCCATGAATGGCCAACAGGAACTTCCGGGCGGGTTTTCCTCGCCAGCGGAGCAGGCCTATTATTCGGCCGTATCCCAGCTTAGGCAGGTGAGCATTCCCGGCGGCGTTCTCAATATCGTTTGATCTCCGGGGGGAAGGAAAAGGACCGACCCAGCTGTTACGCCTCCGTTAAATCCCATCCCAAACCTTTTGATTTTTTTCTATAAAGGCGATATTTGTCCCATACTGTTTTTATGACAGCTTCCAGTCTTCAAACCATACCAGCCTCCGTTTACTGGTTGTTATTGCTCTTTATCGCCTTTTATGGGGCCAGCGCCATGCGTTATTTAAGAAAGGCGGAATGGAAGCGCAGGTCCTTCCAGGCCCTGGGGGAGAATCTGGTATTCCAGTATTACCGTTACCAAAGCGACCTAGAAAACAGCGGCTTCGCCTTGCCGCCCTTGCTTTATCCCCGGGGGCGCCGCAAACCCATCCCGACCTTCCTGACGCCACGCTATCAAAATATTCTCAAGGGCTCAAAGAACGGCTTGGATATCCTCCTCTTGGAACTACCCTATCCGCGGGAGGACGGCATCACCGAAACCCGCGCCCTTTTTGGGATGAAAGGGGCCAACCTCCCTTATTTCGAGTTGGTGCCTTTGCGGTTGTTCAACAAGTTCCACCGCCTACTGGAACTGGATATCAAAGAAATGTTCAGCGGACCCAAGGTCAAAAGCATGGAGATCACCGGGCTGGGGGAATTCCGCCGTTCCCGACATCATCTGTGGGGTGAAACCGGACAAGAAGAGCGTTTCAAGGACCTTTTCCCGAGGGAATTCCTGGAATACCTTCTTCGCTTTCCCAATTGGCGCATCAAAGGACAGGGGGATTGGATCATTGTTTTCGAGGAAAACATCTCGGTCCCGCCCGAACAGCTCCGGGAATTTTTCAACCGGACTTTTCAGTCCGCCTCCCTCCTTTTTCAGCCAAGGGTCCAGCAGGACAACGCTTTGACCGCCCCGCCAACCGAACTGGCCGGACTCAAAAGATAAAGCTCTTTCCCGTCCAAGCTTTCCCTATAATTTCCTTGAGCGTTTTTTCAAAGGAAGGATTTTGCGTGTTTTTTTCTCGATCCATTAAAACCATCGGCGGGATGCTCCTCTTTGGTCTTTTCCTTTCGTTGACCGTCCCTTCACGTTCTGACGATTTCCTGGCGAAAGGACAAAAGGCTTTTCGTTCCAAGGATTACGCCAAAGCTTTCGAGTCCTACAAGCTCGCCGCCCAGAAGGGCGATCCCAACGCCATGGCCGACCTGGGATTGCTGTACGAAAAGGGTTTGGGCACGAAACAGGATTACGCTGAAGCTTTCAAGTGGTTCACCCGGGGAGCCAGGAAGGGCGACGCGGAGGCCCAAAACAACCTCGGTTACCTCTACCTTAATGGTCTGGGCGTCCCCAAGGACGCCTCTCTGGCCCTTCAATGGTTCCAAAGATCAGCGGGGCAGGGATTGGCTTCGGCCGAGGGAAACCTGGGGTTGATGTACGGCAAGGGTCTGGGCATCCCCAAGGATTATAAACTCTCGTTCCAGTGGTTCCTCAAAGCCGCCGAGCAGGACGACACCGACTCCCAGATCAATCTGGGGATGATGACCTCGGTCGGGGAAGGGACTTCCAAGGACCTAGTGGAATCCTACAAGTGGTTCACCCTGGCCCTGACCCGGGGGGACCTGGAGGACGCTCAGGAAAAAGAATTAAGGGACGATGTGGAATGGCTGGAAAAAAAGATGACCGACCAACAGATCGACGAGGCCAAGAAGCGCGCCCTTCAATGGAAACCTTCCGGTGCGCCCTGATCGGAAAAGTTGTTCCTGAAGATTCTTGAAACCCTCAGTGATCCTGATAAAGGCTGGGATAGGGAACCTTGGGCGGTCCCTTTATCGAAATGGCTCGGGAACTGTTTACCGGTGTTGGTTGGAATGCTGGGTTCGAAAGGTTCGGCACCACCCGGGTTACCTTCGAATGCCCCGGAGTGGGCGTGGGGTGGAGGGAAATGAATCGATCCTTGCCGTTCAATTTCAACATGGAGGGTTTGGCCTTCACGCCTGTCATTTGAAGTTTTGGGCGAAGAACACGGTTGGTGGGGGCGATTAATTTGCGATTGGGCGCCGTCCAGACATTGGTGGCTACAGGGGTCAATCCGTCCATGGCCATGACCGCCGTCAGGGTCCCCAGCCAAAAGATCAAAACCAATCTCATTTTCTTCATGCTTTCTCCTGGAACGATAAGAGGATCATTCTACACCAACTATTCCTCAAGTCGCTCCGGGATTGGTGTTCCATTGACCCCGACCCTGCCAACCCGACTGACCGGATCGGGATTGACCCCTCGGACCCCTTCCGCCATGGGCTCGTCCACCCGACTGCCCTCCGTGAAAGTCCCCCTGGAAAGGTCCGTTATAATCGCTTTTTAATTCGCCCACCGGATCCCGGTCCGCCAATACCATCCCCTGGGTATCGAACGGATGGTAATCGCCGTTCAAATAGACCTCGATCTTGGCCGTCTTGCTGTCCCCGGGGAACCACCAATAACCATTGGAGAAGGTTAACCATCTACCCGCGAAAGAATCATGCCACCAGTATCGGTTCTTGGCCCAAAGGACCCATTGGAACTTCTGACCGTCAAGGAGCCCGAACCAGGTATTCCCTTCCAGGTCCGTGAAGCGGCAATATCTGCCCTCAGGATGGGGATACCAAAACAATTGATCCGTTGGGGTTTCCGACAGGTTATCCCTTTGAGTCCGACGAGCGTTGATGAGCCCCGTCATGAATCCGCCGTCTAGCGCCAAGGCGGATGGTAAAGCTCCAAGGGAATGATCGTCAGGGCCGTTCACGGGAAGGTCAGGTTCCACGTATCCCGCGCTCGATATTTTTTCCTCGTCGTTCAGTTGGAAGGGAGCAATGTTGTCGCTATTGCTCCCATTATTGTCTTGGGGATTTTCATATGTTTGAGCGGACAAAAAGGGAATGCTCGAGAAAAATAGCACTATGGTCCAGAACCATGCTTGCTTGACCATAGCCGCCGCCTTAGTACGATCCTTCATGTTATTTAGACGATTTAACTTCGGTATTTGGTACAGTCTTTTGGAAGTTTAATTCTCGGCAAAATCGCGTTTTTGCTAGGTCCCACCGACCCTGTTTCTTATCACCCTTGGGATTTCCTGAAAAACATCCTATGTTATTTCATGGAAAAGGAGCCGTTATGGCGGTTCAAAAGAAGCATTCAAGATCGAAGGAATCCAAGGATTATCCTCTTTCGGAAACCCTGATGCCTGTCGGCTTTGTGGGACATGGCGCCCCGACCCTGGCCTTGGAAAAGAACGCCATTACCGAAGCCTGGCGCCAATGGGGGCAAGATTTGCCCCGGCCCAGGGCGGTCCTGGTGGTCTCGGCCCATTGGCTTCAATCCCCTCCCCATTTGGGGCCGGTAAATGTGGTACCCCTGACCTATGATTTCTATGGTTTTCCTGATCCCCTTTACCGGGTCCAGTACCCTTCCCCTCCCGCCCCAAAGCTCACCAAATTGACCCTGGGAATGCTGGAAGACATGGGGATGAAGCCCGGCACCACCTCGGACAGGGGCTTGGACCATGGAGCATGGGTCCCTCTTTTGCACCTGTATCCTGAGGCCAGTATCCCCATCCTTCAGATATCCATTGGTACGGGTGTGCCCATGCATGACCTGTTGTCCCTGGGAAAAGCTTTGGCCCCCTTGCGGTCGCGTGGTGTTTTTATCCTGGGCAGCGGAAACATCGTCCATAACCTAAGGAATGTCAATTTCGTGGACCGTCAGGCCCAGCCTGAAACCTGGGCCTCGGAATTCGACGCCTGGTGCGCCAATACCCTGGAACGCTTCGACCTGAACGAACTGGCCGATTATTCCAACAAGGGTCCTGGGGCCAGAATGGCCCACCCGACCGATGATCACTTTACGCCATTACTGGTGGCCGCCGCAGCCGCCGGCACCCAAGGTAAACCTAATATCCGTTACCCTTATGAGGGCTTTGATTATCAGAACCTCTCGATGCGCTGTGTCGAATTCCAATAAAGCCTGCTCTTGAACTTCTCAATCTGAGTAACTCCCTTTACCCATTTTGTGCTTGAACACCCTTCCTTTCCCTTCGCTATCAAGGATCCTTAATAAATAAAGAAGGGGACAGTTGGCATTCCCCTTGCTCTTAACTTAGAAGCTGAGCATCCAAGCTTTAGGGGAGGGGTGAACGATGAGAACTTCTGTGGCGCCGATCCGGTTAGTAACCCAGGATAAAAAAAAGAAACGTAGCACACCCGTATCTAGGGTCAAATCATCCTTCCCCACCTTGGAGGAATGCTGGCTTCTTTTCAGCCGGGCCCTGGGGGACTTCACCGAACTTCCCACCGTTCCCTTGGATGGTTTATCCGTCCGGGTGGTGGATCTGCGTCTCACCCGATCCATTCGAATGGTCCATGACCATTCCTTCTATTGCCTCTTGAGAACTTCCGACCGGTTGGAAAGCCACCTGTCCGACACTTCCAGCCCCAAAAACAGGCGGGAGGAAAACCAATTCGACCGGCTGGCCCTGGGTTTTGCCCAGCGGATCGCCCAACAAACCTACGGCAGCCTTCCCTTATCCAATGAGGATTTCATCGTGGGGTCAGGCGATCCCATGGACTGGCCCGGCGGGGAGCCCGATCTGGTCCTGCGCCTTCTAGTGGGGGCGACCCCACTAGAGGCGATTATTTGGAAGAACGCGGACGAATTTTGATCCTGGGTAGGTTAAGAACGAGGAGCGGCGCTGGGGAGTGATTTCCAAACCTTTTCGGCGCTCGGTGTTAAAGAATCCATGTTTTTGAGGAACAGGCTGATCTGCCAGATCTGCTCATCCTTCAGGGTTTTACTGAATCCCGGCATCCCGGTCAAACGGATGCCGTGCTTGACCTTCCAGAAAGTGATCCCCTCCGGGTCGTCCTCCACCCCGTCCTTGGCCAACTGGGGCGCCTCTTGGTAAAGACCCACCGCGATATTGGAGGCGTTTCCATCCGATGTGCCATGACAGACGGCGCAATTGACGGCGTATAACTTGATCCCGGCGATGAGGTTAACATCGTTCAATGCTTCCGGGTTGGGCGTTTGGGGCGCTTCCCTTTTGAGGGTGGCGTGAAGGGACTTTCGGGCCATCCATTTTTCGATGGCGGGCGGCTTCCCGTCCGCATTAGCGGGCATATAACCGAAGGTGATGAAACAATAGGCCCCTGCCAACCCCAATAAGATAGTCAGCAGTATCCCAACAATGATCCCTTTGGCCATGAAGATCTCCTTGTGTAATTTACATTAGAACTTAAATGGATTGTCCCAAGGATGGTATGGGGCTGATGGCCAAAAAACAACCCGGCATGACGAAAAGCGGGGATGAGCCCTTCATGCGGGGTTTCTTGGGTAAAACGAGAAGAACAGGCCTGAATTTATTTCAGGATCAACAGTTTATTGATCGTCCTGCCCCAATTGGTGCTGACACTCACGTAATACAACCCATCGGGTAAGGACTGGCTTGAAGTATCTTCCATTGGAAGGGTAATATCATTCCAACCCGCTGGTACCTGGGTCAACAACGTGTCCTGGACCTTGCGGTAAGACAGGTCGTAGATCTTCACTTCCAAACGAGTGGCGTACTTCAAGTAAACATGCAATTTCTCAGGAGACGTCCCGGTCCAAGGATTGGGATAAAGGACCGGCGGAACATTGGCTACTGATAACGCCGTCGGTGTGATTGTGGGTGATGATGTGGGTGTTGGGGTCGAGGTGTTGTTCCCAGTTCCGAAAATAGCCTCGTTCATGGTCGTAACCAAGGAACTGGAGCTTGCCAACGCCGTTGTCGGCGTGGGGGTACTGGTTGGTGTATGGGTCCCAGTGAACGTGACGGATGGGGTGACCGTGCTGGTTTTCGTCATCGTCGGCGTTGAGGTCCTAGTGTTGGTCACGGATGGTGTGGGTGTATTGGTTCTCGAGCTGGTCGGGGTGAAAGTCGGCGTCAAGGATCCATTCGCTCCGGGACATCCCACTCTTAATATCTCAGACTTCCCTGTTGTTCCATCGTTTCCTTCCACATAAACATATCCGGCGTTATCCGCAACAGTCGATTCGAACGAATAAGGCAGGTTGAAGGAACAGCTTGATACAACCGCGAAAGCCGGGCTGAACTCCGTGTAGGTGTTGCTATAGATGGATGTTACATAATAATTCCCGTTCCGCACCGATATCGCCGTGGGACCATTCAACACGCTGGTTCCAGACAAAGGATAAACCATTGTCGGACCGCTGAAGTTATATCCCGATGATTGGGTAAAGGACACGATATTGCTTTGATCGAATTGCTCCACATAAAGAACGTTCCCAATTTTGATCAGTCCGGATGGTTTGCTGCTTCCCGTGGACGTGGTCGAGAGAGTTCTCTGCAATGTGTAGGTTGAACCCACCTTGCCCCACACCTGCACTTGGCCCAAACCATTCAGTAAACTCACATAGATATCGTCCGTCACCGGGTCCACCGTCATGCCATAGATCTGGCTTCCCACATAAGGGATCAACGTGGTCAAAATTCCTCCGCTATATTCCATCACCCATCCGTTTAAACTGCTGATGAACATATTGCCCGCGTTATCCATCACCACGATGCCGGGTTGGGTAAGTCCAGTGCCGGTTACCACCCCGGCCGGGGTCACCGTCCCCATATTCAGGGAGAACATTTGGATACGGTTGTTGCCGGTATCCGGCGCGTAGAGGGTCGTTCCGGCGCTATTGATGAACATGATTCCAACCCCATTGAACGCCACTGCCGATGATTGGCCCAAGATCGTCTGGGCTACATTGCAAGGCCCGCAAGTTGGTGTGCTCGTGATGGTATTGGTCGGGGTTTTAGTGACCGTGGATGTTTCCGTTTTCGTGGCGGAACTGGTGACGGTATAGGTCTTGGTCGGGGTTGGCGTCTCTGTCATGGTCCTCGTATTCGTCATGGTCGAAGTCTCGGTTCTTGTGACCGTATTGGTCGCGGTTCTCGTCGCGGTACTAGTTCCGGTCACGGTTCTCGTAGCCGTATTGGTCGCGGTAGCGGTCGCCGTCCTCGTGGCCGTATGAGTTGCGGTTTTTGTGGCCGTATTGGATGGGGTGTTCGTGGCGGTCATCGTTCTTGTGTTGGTCACCGTCGGCGAAGCTGTCCTCGTTGCCGTGGATGTCGCCGTTTTTGTGGCGGTGTTGGTTTCAGTATTCGTCCTGGTGGATGTAGCTGTATTGGTCGTTGTATAGGTCATGGTGGGCGTGGCGGTGGAAGTCCCTGTTTTTGTCGCGGTACTCGACGCCGTGTTCGAAGCGGTTGAAGTGGCCGAATTCGTGGCCGTGTTGGTAAAGGTGTTCGTTGTGGTATTGCTAGCTGTTTGAGTTGGGGTGTTTGTGGCCGTTGGTGTGGATGTATTTGTCGTCGTATTGGTGGCGGTGTTGGTGGCCGTATTGGATACTGTGTTTGTAACAGTATTCGTCGCCGTATCTGTCGGGCTCCCAGTCGCGGTATTGGTGGCCGTGTAAGTTGACGACAACGTGGGCGTATTCGTGGCTGTGTCGGTCGCGGTATTAGTCGCTGAGTTGGTGGACGTGTTGGTTGCCGTATTGGTCATCGAAAGAGTGAATGTATTCGTGGCTGTTGGCGTAGCCGTGTTGGTCGCCGTGTTCGTGGCTGTATTGGTCGGTGTAGGCGTGAAGGTAAGTACGGTCACACAAGGAGGGGGCGCGTACTCATCCACCACGAATCCCTGCGTCTGGGAAATATAGACATCCCCGTTCCCATCCACCCAAACCCCGGCCGGCTCATTGATCCCGTTCCCGCTGCAAACACCCTTCAAGGTCCAGGGCTGTGTGGCCGTCGAGAATATCTCCATCCGGTTCGCGTTTTCAACCACATAGGCGTATTTCCCGCTCGGATCGAACGCCACCGACCTCGGATTCGATCCTGCCGCCAAGTTGGCCACCACTGTATCGTTGTAGGTAGTTCCTGATCCCGTCAATTGATCGATCGTATCGTTGAACGTATCGGCTACATAAAGGGTCGTGCCCAAGGCGGTGATGCCGGTCGCATTGTTTTGCGTCCCAATCACCGTACCTGTCCCGCTCAGTCCACCAGTCCACTTC
>Ga0326728_10009216_pt1 | contig 23898 bp, 19 predicted proteins | sample MB3enrmetagenome_FD_207602 | JGI IMG/M metagenome (GOLD analysis project Ga0326728, IMG submission 207602) | Lab enriched peat soil microbial communities from McLean, Ithaca, NY, United States - MB31MN | ecosystem: Environmental > Terrestrial > Soil > Wetlands > Peat | place: USA: New York... | reverse complement strand
GGAGGCGATCCGCTCCGGATAGCCGAGGCAATGGGCGATCGGCGTGCGCATGTCGGGCGAGGCGAGGCCGGCGATCAGCGAGCCGTCGGCGAAGGCGACCAGGCCGTGGACGATCGACTGCGGATGGACGACGGTCCCCAGCCGCTCGGCGGGCACGCCGAACAGGTGATGGGCCTCGATCAGTTCGAGACCCTTGTTCATCAACGTCGCCGAATCGATGGTGACTTTGGGGCCCATCGCCCAATTAGGATGGGCGAGCGCCTCGACGCGGGTCGCCGCGGCGATCCGCTCGGCGCTCCATTGGCGGAACGGCCCGCCCGACGCCGTGATGGTCATGCGCACGATCGTCGCCGGGTCGCGTCCGCCGAGCGCCTGGAAGATCGCATTGTGTTCGGAATCCAACGGCAGCAGGCGCGCGCCCGTCTTGCGCGCCGCCGCCATCACCACGTCGCCGGCGCACACCAGCGTCTCCTTGTTGGCGAGCGCGACGGCGCGCCCGGCCGACACGGCGGCGTAGGTCGGCGCGAGGCCGGCGGCGCCGACGATCGCCGAGACGACGAGATCGGCGGGCTCGAGCGCCGCCGCGACCACCGCCTCGGGTCCCGCGGCGGCTTCGATCGCGCTGCCGGCGAGGCCGGCCTTCAGTTCGGCGTAGCCGGCCGGGTCGGCGACGGCGGCGAAACGCGCGCCGAGCGAACGGGCGACGCGGGCGAGGGCGGCGCCGTCGCGTCCGCCGGCGACCGCCATGACGGCGAAGCGGCCAGCCGATTCGCCGATCACTTGCGCGCAGGAACGGCCGATCGAGCCGGTCGCGCCGAGAATGACGAGCCTTTTCGCCTCTTGCGGCGCAGGTCGCGGCGCGGCGCGCGCCGCCGCTTCGGGAGCGAAAGGTTGTGTCACGCGGTCACCACTGAAAAAGCCCGGCGGCGATCCACACGCCGTCGCTGCGCGCCCAGCCGACCAGCGCCACGAACGCCGCCGCTGCGACGAACGCGTCGAGCCGGTCGAGAACGCCGCCGTGGCCGGGGATCAGGCGGCTCGAATCCTTGACCGTGAACCGCCGCTTGAGCGCCGATTCGGCGAGGTCGCCGATCTGGCCGACGACCGCAGCGGCGACGCCGAGCCAGAACAGCGGCGCGAGGCGCGCGCCGTCCGGCGCGGCGAGGAGGCCGACGATCGCGCCCGCCGCCGCGCCCGCGAACGTTCCGACGATCGCGCCCGACCAGGTCTTGCCCGGCGAAACGCGTCGCCACAGCCGCGGCCCGCCGATCAGCCGCCCGCCCAAGAAGGCGAACGTGTCGGTTCCCCACACGACCGCGAACAGCCATAGAATCGCGGCGAGCCCGTAGGCGGGGCTCGCGCGCAGCAGGGTCGGCGCGGCGAGGATCGCGGCCGCGTAAAAGACGCCGGCCGCCGTCCAGACGCCGCGGCCGCTCCGCCAGCCAGCGGCGCCGGCGGCCGCGGCGCCGATCGCCATCGCCGCCAGCGTCCAGACCTTGGCGCTGTGCAGCGCGAACGAGGAGACTGCGAGAAGCGTCAGCGCGCCGACGGCCATCCGCGCCACGAGGCGCTCGCCGCCAATGAGCCGCTGCCACTCCCACAGCGCCACAGCCGCCGCGACGAACCAGAACGCCATGAACCAGAAGCCGCCGATCCAAGCGGCGACGAGCGCCGCCGCCGCCAGCACGACGGCGGCAGCCGCGCGCACGGTCAAGTCGGCGCCGACCATGGGCTGGCGGCCTTGGGCCGCCGCCGCGCGCGCCGCGGCTTGGTCGACGGGGTCCGACACGGCGCCGCTCACGAGACGGACTTGACCGGCGCCGCCCTGCCGGCGCCGCCGGCGCCGCCGAAGCGGCGCTCGCGGCCGGCGAATTGCGCCAGCGCCGATTCGAAGGCGGCGCGATCGAAGTCGGGCCAATGGATCGGCAGGAACACCAGCTCGGCGTAGGCGGCCTGCCAGAGCAGGAAATTCGACAGCCGCTGTTCGCCGGAAGTGCGGATGATCAGGTCGGGATCGGGAACGTCGGGCGCGCCGAGGCGCGAAGCGAGCAAGTCGGCGTCGATCTCCTCCGGATCGAGCCGGCCTTCCGCGGCCTCGCGCGCCAGGCTGCGCGCAGCTTCGACGATCTCCTGCCGCGCCCCATAGTTGAAGGCGACGATCAGGTTGAGACCGCGGTTGGCCCGCGTCAGCGTCTCGGCTTCGTCGAGCAGCGCCGCGATGTCGGGGGCAAGTCCGGCGCGCTGACCGATGACGCGCACCCGCACGCCGGCGCCGTGCAGCTCGGCGAGGTCGTTGCGGATGTAACGCTTGAGCAGGCCCATCAGCATCGCGACTTCTTCGGCCGGTCGGCTCCAGTTCTCGGACGAGAAGCTGTAGATCGTCAGGTAGCGGATGCCGAAATCGATCGCCGAACGCACCGCGCCGCGCACCGCCTCGACGCCGCGGCGGTGGCCTTCGAAGCGCGGCAAGTCGCGCGCCTGCGCCCACCGTCCGTTGCCGTCCATGATGATGGCGACATGCTCCGGGGAGCGACGGCTGGCGGTCGAGCGCGAGGATTCGGTCGGGGATGTCGGCATGCGGCGGCCTCCGGCGAACCCGAAACGCCTAGACCTGCATGATTTCCTTTTCCTTGGCGGCGAGCAAGCCGTCGATCTCGGCGATCGCCTCGTCGGTGACTTTCTGCACCTCGATTTCGTGGCGCTTCTCGTCGTCCTCGGGAATGGCGTGCTCCTTGAGCAGCTTTTTCAATGTGTCGAGGCCCTCGCGGCGCACGTGACGCACCGCTACGCGCCCGTCCTCGGAGTACTTGTGGGCGATCTTGACCATTTCCTTGCGGCGCTGCTCGTTGAGCTCGGGGATGCGGATGCGCAGCACCGTGCCTTCCACCGTCGGGCTGAGGCCGAGATTGGAGTCGCGGATCGCTTTGTCGACCGCATGCACCATCGACTTGTCCCAGACCGAGACCGACAGCGCGCGTGGCTCCGGGACGCTGATCGTCGCCACCTGGTTGAGTGGCATGCGCTGGCCGTAGGCTTCGACCTGGACCGGGTCGAGCAGGCTGGCGCTCGCTCTCCCGGTGCGGAGGCCGCCGAGTTCGTGCTTCAGCGTCGCTTGGACCGCCTGCATGCGGCGTTTGAGTTCGGCAATATCAAAAGTCGGCAACGTCGGCATTTAAGCAACCCATTGTTGTCCGCCGCGGACCGTCTTGCCAGCCGGGCGCCGCGGGGATCGATCGAAACGCGCGCGGGGCGCGCGCGGCGGGCCACTGATAGCATAGGTTGAGGCGGGTCGCAGCACGGCGGCGTTTCCCGCCCCGGCGGCGGCCTCACGGCGCCTCGGCGGCGGCGTCGGCGTTCGGCTTGCCGAGTTGCGCCGCCCTGGCCATCGCCGCCAGCGCGGCCTGGCCATCGGGCTGGATCATTCCGGCCGACATGACGAGCTTGGCGGCGTCTTCCGGCGTCATGTCGATTTCGATGAGGTCGGCGGTCGGCACGAAGAAATAGAAGCCGGTCGTCGGATTGGGGGTGCAGGGCAGGAACACCGAGGTCATCGGCTGCTCCGGCAGCGCGTCGGCGACCGCGCGGGCGGGCTCGGACGAGATGAAGACGACCGACCACGCCCCCTTCATCGGGAACTCGACCAGTCCGACCCGCCGGAACTGGTCGCCGCCCTGGCTGAATACGGTCTCGAAGATCTGCTTGAAGCCCTTGTAGAGGCCGCGCACCACCGGCGTGCGGTCGACCATCGCTTCGCCGATCTTCAACAGCGTGCGGCCGGCGATGTTGGCGGCGAGGAAGCCGAGCAGCGTCAGGCCGATGACGACGGCGACGACGCCGAAGCCCGGCACATGGACGGGCAGGTAGGTGTCGGGCCACAAGTTCGCCGGCGCGAGCGGCTTGACCCAATTGTCGATCGTGTCGACGACCCACCAGGCGATGTAGGCGGTCGCCGCCACCGGGCCGAAGATCACCAGGCCGGTGAAGAACCACGATCGCAGCCGCGCCAGGAGCGAGCGGTGAAACGGGCCGCCGGGCTTGGGCTCACTGGTCATCGCGCATCCGGATCGGGAAAGGGCGGGCGGCCCGCGCCGCCTACCGGCGCGATGCTACTCCACGGTGACCGACTTCGCCAGATTTCTCGGCTGGTCCGCGTCTTTGCCCATGATCACGGCGGTGTGATAGGCGAGCATCTGCACCGGCGCAGCGTAGACGATCGGCGCGAACACGGCCCCCATGTCGGGCATGGCGAGGAAGCTCTCGAGCTCGAGCGCGGCTTCCTCCGCGGCGCGCCGATCGCCGATGAGGATGATGCGGCCGCCCCGCGCGGCGACTTCCTGCATGTTGGAGATCGTCTTCTCCAGCACCGCGTCCTTGGGCGCGAGCACGATCACCGGCATGTCCTCGTCGATGAGCGCGATCGGCCCGTGCTTGAGCTCGCCCGCCGCGTAGCCTTCGGCGTGGATGTAACTCAGTTCCTTGAGCTTCAGCGCGCCCTCGAGCGCCAACGGATAGCCGGTTCCGCGGCCGAGATAGAGCACGTCGCGGGCGCGGGCGAGCTTGTGGGCGATCGGCTCGAGCTGCGGCTCGAGCTTCAGCGTCTGGGCGATGAGGCCGGGCGCGGCGACGAGCTCGCCGACCAACGCCGCTTCCTCCGCGTCCGTCATCGCGCCGCGCGCGCGGGCGAGGCCGATCGCCAGACAGGCGACGGCGGCGAGCTGGCAGGTGAAGGCCTTGGTCGACGCGACGCCGATTTCCGGGCCGGCGAGCGTCGGCGCGGCGGCGTCGGCGAGTCGCGCGATCGAGGAGGTCGGCACATTGACGACGCCGACCGTCTTCGCGCCGTTCGCCTTGGCGTAGCGCAGCGAAGCGAGCGTGTCGGCCGTCTCGCCCGACTGCGAAATGACGATCGCCAATCCGTTCTTCTCGACCGGCGGTTCGCGGTAGCGGTATTCGGAGGCGACGTCGATCTCGACCGGCAGGCGCGCGAAGCGCTCGATCCAGTATTTGCCGACCATGCCGGCCATGTAGGCGGTGCCGCAGGCGATGATCGAGACGCGCGAAATCGCCGCCGGATCGACCGGCCAGGCGAAGGGCTTGAGCCGCTGCGCCGCCATGTCGACGTAGTGGGCGAGGGTGTGCCCGACGACCTCCGGCTGCTCGTGAATCTCCTTGGCCATGAAGTGGCGGTAGTTGCCCTTCTCGGCGAGCAGGCCGCCGGCGGCGTTGACGATCGTCTTGCGTTTGACGACGCGGTCGGCGGCGTCGTGGAACGTCGCCCCGGCTCGGGTGGCGACGACCCAATCGCCTTCCTCGAGATAGGCGACGCGGTCGGTGAAGGGCGCGAGCGCGAGAGCGTCGGAGCCGAGATACATGGCGCCGTCGCCGTAGCCGACCGCGAGCGGCGCGCCCTGGCGAGCGCCGATCAGCAGGTCGTCCTCGCCGGCGAACAGATAGACGAGCGCGAACGCGCCGCGCATCCGCTTCAGCGCCGCGGCGACCGCCTCGGCCGGTTTCAGGCCCTTGCCCAGCTCGTCCTCGACCAGGAACGCCGCCACTTCGGAATCGGTCTCGGTGGCGAAGCGATGGCCCTTGGCGCTGAGCTCCTCGCGCAGCGCCTTGAAGTTCTCGATGATGCCGTTGTGGACGACGGCGACGCGCGAGCTCGCGTGGGGGTGCGCGTTGGCTTCGCTCGGCTTGCCGTGCGTCGCCCAGCGGGTGTGGCCGATGCCGATGGTTCCTTCGAGCGGCGACGAATCGAGCCTGGCTTCGAGGTTCTTGAGCTTGCCTTCGGCGCGCAGCCGGGTCAGCCGACCGCTTTCGAGAGTCGCCACCCCGGCCGAGTCGTAGCCCCGGTATTCGAGCCGCTTGAGGGCGGAAAGAATGTCCCGCGCCACCGGCTTGGGTCCCAGAACGCCAACGATTCCGCACATCGCCCTTGTCCGATTTCGGCGCGCCCGAATCGAGCGCGTGCAAGGCATAGGCCAGTCGCCACATATGCCCCAAATCACGTTGGGTGACGCAATATGAAGGGCCGCCGCGAATCGATCGATTTGACGCGCCTCGGCCAGGAATGCGATCGGCGCCGGCGCGGCGTTTCGCCGGCCGGACTCGACGGCGCGGCGCCGTTGACGGGCCGAGCGGCGTCGAAACGCATCGTTTGGAGCTTGATCGATGAGCGCGTGGATCGAATTGGCGCAAGCCTTCACGCCGGACGGGGACGAACTCAGGCTGCGGCGCCGCGATCGGGAGTTCGAAATCCGGTTCAACGGTTGGGAGCTGATGTCCAGCCGGGGCGCGCGCTCCGAAATGATGCTCGCGACCCTGGTTTGCCGGTCACTGACCCAACCCCGACCGCAGGTGTTGGTCGGCGGCCTCGGCATGGGTTACACCGTTCGCTCGGCCCTCGACGCTCTTGGCGGCGACGCCGCCGTTGTCGTGGCCGAGTTAATTCCGCAGCTCGTCGACTGGAATCGCACCCTGATCGCCGATCTCGCCGGCCGACCGCTAGAAGATAGCCGGGTGATGGTCGTCAATGACGACGTCGTCGACGTCATTCGTTCGCGCAAGCACGCCTTCGACGCGATTCTACTGGATGTCGACAATGGTCCCGAGGCTGTATTGTATGCGTCTAATCAAATTCTATACAGCCGTGCCGGTCTCGACCTCATCAAGCAATCGCTGAACCCCGGCGGCGTCTTGGCGGTCTGGTCAGCTGACAATTCCGCGAAATTCGAACAGACGATGGACGCCGCGCGGATGAAGTGGCGGCGCGTGCCGGTCGCCGCTCGTGGGGGGAACGCCGGACCCGACCACGCGATCTACCTCGCCCGGGCCTGATGAACGGCGGTCGGACCTCGGATCGATCTCCCAGGCGAAGAGCCCCCCGCGTCGTCGGCGGCGCCGACCGGTTCAGCGCGGGCTATCGCCGCGGCTCGGGCGCGAGTTCGTCGCCTAGCCGCGTTTCTTCCGTTCCCGGAAGGCTTTCGCCCAGCCGGGCTTCGCCACCTGACGGCCGCGCGCCACAGCCAGCGCGTCCGCTTCGACGTCCTTGGTCACAACCGAGCCGGAGCCGACATAGGCGCCGTCGCCGATCTTGACCGGCGCGACCAGCGCCGAATTGGAGCCGATGAAGGCGCCCGCGCCGATGTCGGTCTTGTATTTGCCGAAGCCGTCGTAATTGCAGGTGATGGTTCCGGCGCCGATGTTCGTCCCGGCGCCGACCCGCGCGTCGCCGATGTAGGTGAGATGGTTGACCTTGGCGCCGGCCTCGATCGTCGCCGCTTTGATCTCGACGAAATTGCCGACCTTGGCCTTCGCGGCGATGTCGGCGCCCGGACGCAGCCGCGCGTAGGGTCCGATCGCGGCGCTTCCGGCGACCTTCGCCCCTTCGAGATGGGAGAAGGCGTGGATCACCGCGCCGTCGCCGATCGTGACGCCCGCGCCGATCACGACATGGGGTTCGATCATCACGTCGCGGCCGATTACGGCGTCGGCTGAAAGGAAGACGGTTTCCGGCGCGACCAGCGTCGCGCCTTCGAGCATCGCCTTGCGGCGCAGCCGCCGCTGCATCGCCGCTTCCGCCGCGGCGAGCTGCAGGCGGTCGTTGACGCCCATCGCCTCCTCTTCGGCGGCGAGCCGGGTCTCGGCTCTGAGGCCGCGGCTGGCGGCGATCTCAGGGAGGTCGGTGAGGTAGAATTCCGTCTGCGCGTTGTCGCAGCCGACCGCGTCGAGCAGCGCCAGCGCATGCGCGCCGCGGATCGCCATCGGCCCGGCGTTGCAGCGGCGAATCGCGCGTTCGGCGGCGGTCGCGTCCTTTTCCTCGCGGATGGCGACGAGGCGACCGTCGCGCTCGATCATCCGCCCATAGCCGGTCGGATCGCCCGCTTCGAACGCGAGCGCAGCCAGATCGGCGCCGTCGGCGAGCGCCTGGCGCAGCGCCGCGAGGCTCGGCGCGGTCATCAGCGGCGCGTCGGCGTAGACGACGAGCGCGTCGTCGAAGCCGCGCGCGATCGCCGCGCGCGCGGCGAGCGTCGCGTGCGCCGTGCCGCGCCGCTCGCTTTGGACGAAGACTTCCGCTTCGGGGGCGAAGGCGCGCGCCGCCGCGGCGACGTCGTCGCGTCCGGGCCCGACGACGACCGCGATCGCGCTGGCGCCGGCGTCGCGTAACGCGGCGAGCGCGTGGGCGATCATCGGCCGGCCCGCCACCGCGTGCAGCGCCTTGGGGATCGCCGAGCGCATGCGCACGCCTTCGCCGGCGGCGAGGACGACGCCGAGGCAAGTTCGAGCAGACGCGGGCGGAGGATTCATGGCGGGCTCCTGGGGCGCGGACGCCGCGGCGGACAAAGCGCCCCGGCGCGTCGTCGTGCGCTTATCAGGCTTTGGACCAACAGTCGAAAATCCCCGTCGCCGACTCGCCGGAATAGGATATAGAAATAGCGTCGGGCGATGCCCGTTTCATGCCTCTTCGGCGTGCAAATGGCGCTAAGCGACTGGATAATTTAAGGAACCGTGTGGCGGGGCGCCCGCGCGGAAGCGAGACTTTTGTCCGCACGGGGCCCGCAACGCGAACGAAGTGCGTCATGGCAGAGAGCCCGCGTCGGGAATTCCTCAAGTTGGCCCTCGGCGGGGCGTTCGCCGCCGCAGGAATCGCGTTGCAGCGCGTCGCCGCGGCCGCGCCGATGGCGGAGCCGACGCCATTTTCCGCCGACAGCGTGCTCGACATGGCGCGCGAGCTCGCCAAGTCGCCATTCAAGCCGCCCAGCGCGGCGCTGCCCGACGCCTTCGCCAATCTCACCGCCGAGCAATATCTGGCGATCCGTCATATCCCCAACACCGCGGTCTGGAGCGACGAGAAGATCGGCTTCGCGCTCGAGCCCTTGCAGCGCGGCTTCATTTTCACTTCGCCGGTGGTGGTCAGCGTCGTCGAGAACGGCCAGGCGCGCCGCCTGATATACGACCGCAGCGCCTTCGACTTCGGCAAGCTGCAGCCGCCGGCCGATCTCCCCGACATCGGCTTCTCCGGCGTCAGGGTGCTGCGCGCGGGGGACGACCAGGGCTGGCGCGAGCTCGCCATCTTCCAGGGCGCGACCTTTTTTCGCAGCCTCGCGCGGGGCCAGATCTACGGCCTCAACGCGCGCGGCCTATCGATCCGCACCGGCGACGCGCAGGGCGAGGAGTTCCCGCTGTTCCGCGCCCTGTGGATCGAGAAGCCGAGCCCGGCGGCCGACGCGCTGACGATCCACGCGCTGCTCGATTCGGCGAGCCTGACCGGCGCGTTTCACTTCACGCTGCGGGGGGGCGAAGCGACGATCATCGACACCGAGCTGACCCTGATCGCGCGCGTCGCGGTCGACCGCCTCGGCTTGAGCCCGATGACCTCGACCTATGTCTTCGGGCCGCTCGACCATCGTCACCCCGACGACGCGCGCGCCGCCGCCTACGACATCGGCGGGTTGCAGATCCTCACCGGCGCCGGCGAATGGCTGTGGCGGCCGATCGCCAGCCGCGAAACGCTGCAGATTTCCGCCTTCGCCGACCAGAACCCGCGGGGCTTCGGCCTGCTGCAGCGGGCGCGCGTCTTCGACGCGTTCTACGATGACGATGCGCGCTGGGAGCTCCGGCCGTCGCTGTGGATCGAGCCGATCGGCGACTGGGGCGAGGGCGAGGTGATCCTGATCGAGATCCCGTCCAATTCCGAGTTCAACGACAACGTCATCGCCCAGTGGCGGCCCAAGGCGAACCTCGCCGAAGGCGCGTCGATCTCGTTCGCCTATCGCCAGTTCTGGTGCTGGTCGCCGCCGGCGCGGCCGCCGCTCGCCACCGTCGTCAACTCGCGCGGCGGCAGGGCCGGCAAGCGCCGCCGCTTCGCCGTCGAGTTCGTCGCCGACCTGTTCGCCGACCCGCAGAAGGCGGCGCAGGTGACGGCGCAGGTCTCCGCCGCGCCGGGGCAGGTCGTCTCGTCGCGCCTGTTCGCCTACAAGGAGCGGCGCTCGATCCGCGTCGTCTTCGAAGTCGACCCCGGCTCGGAATCCTTTTCCGAGTTGCGCGTGGTTCTGAAGGCCGCCGACCAGCCCGTCAGTGAGACATGGCTCTATCGATGGACAGCCTGACGGCCCCGACGATCGCGCAGCCGGCGACGCCGCGCGAGGCGCCGTTGGCGATGCCGGTGCAGTCGCTGCGCAAGTTCGACCGTCGCGAGCAGCGCCGCTGGGCGTTGCCGCGCTACGCCCACCCGCCGTTGTTGGCGAGGCTCGTCGTCTTCGGCGGCGCGGCGGCGCTGACCGCCTACGGCGCGCGGGAAATGTACGGCGTCGTCGCGGTCGGCGAAATCACCACGCTCGAATGGGCGCTGGTCGTGCTGTTCGTCGTCAACTTCGCCTGGATCGCGCTCGCTTTCGCCTCGAGCGTCTACGGCTTCGTCTGGCTGTTGCGCTCGCCGCCGCTCGCCCCGTTGCCGAAGCGGCTCGAGAGCAAGACCGCGGTGGTGATGCCGATCTACAACGAGGCGCCGTCGCGCGTCTTCGCCGCGGTGCAAGCGATCTGCGAGGACGTGCGCGCGACCGGGCTCGGCGACAATTTCGATTATTTCTTCCTCTCCGACACGACCAGTCCCGACGTCTGGATCGCCGAGGAGCGCGCGCTGCTGGCGATGCGCGAGCGGCTGCCGGGCGAGCGCGTCTACTACCGCCGCCGGCGCAAGAACGTCGCCCGCAAGGCCGGCAACATCGCCGACTTCGTCATGCGCTGGGGCGCCGCCTACCCGCAGATGCTGGTGCTCGACGCCGACAGCCTGATGTCGGGCGCGACGATCGTGCGCCTCGCCGCGGCGATGGAGGCCGACCCCGACGCCGGCATCGTTCAGAGCCTGCCGCTGATCGTCAATCGCAACACCTTCTTCGCCCGCCTGCAGCAGTTCGCCGCCCGCATCGCCGGGCCGGTCATCGCCGCCGGCCTCGCGGCGTGGATGGGCCGCGACGGCAACTATTGGGGCCACAACGCGATCATCCGCACGCGCGCCTTCGCCGATCATTGCGGCATGCCCGATCTGCCCGGCAAGCCGCCGTTCGGCGGCCACATCCTCAGCCACGATTTCGTCGAGGCGGCGCTGATCCGGCGCGCCGGCTGGGCGGTCTACATGCTGCCGACGCTCGGCGGCTCCTACGAGGAGAGCCCGCCGTCGCTGATCGATCTCGCGGCGCGCGACCGGCGCTGGTGCCAGGGCAACCTGCAGCACTCGCGCTTGCTCGCCGCCAGCGGTTTTGCGTTCACCTCGCGCTTGCACCTCGTCAGCGGCATCATGGGCTATCTCGCCTCGCCGCTGTGGATGGCGCAGCTGCTGATCGGCATCGTGCTGGTGCTGCAGTCGAAGTACATCCGGCCGGAATATTTCACCGCCGAATTCTCGCTGTTCCCGACCTGGCCGCGCTTCGACTACCAGCGCGCGCTGCAGCTGTTCGAGCTGACGATCGCGGTGCTGCTCGCGCCCAAGGTCTTCGGCATGGTCGCCGCCGGCCTCGATCCGCACACCCGGCGCGCCTGCGGCGGCGCCGTCCGGCTGTTCCTGTCGACGCTGATCGAGATTCTCGTCTCGGCGGCGATCGCTTCGATCATGATGGTGATCCAGTCCGGCGCGGTGCTGCAGATCATCTCCGGCCGCGACACCGGCTGGAACCCGCAGCGGCGCGACGACGGCTCGATCCCGTTCGCCAGCATCGTGCGCCGCCACCGCTCGCACATGGCGCTCGGCGTCGTCACGCTGCTGGCGGCGGGCGTGTTGTCGCCTTCGCTGGTGGTGTGGATGTCGCCGACCATCGCCGGCCTCATTCTGGCGATCCCGCTGTCGTGGGCGAGCGGCCAGATGTGGATTGGCGTCGGCCTGCGCCGCCTCGGCCTGCTGACGACGCCCGAGGAGGCCGAGGTTCCGGCGATCATCGACCGCGCCAACGCGCTGTCCGCCCAGCTCGCGCTCGGCGGCGCCGACGACGAAGACGCGCTCAAGGCGATCGCCGCCGATGCGGCGCTGCGCCAGGCCCACGAATCGTTCCTGCCCGAATCCGGCCGCCGCCGCCGCGGCGAGATCGACGTCGACGAGGCGGTGGCGACCGCCAAGCTCAACGACGCGCAGTCGCTCGAAGACGCATGCGCCTGGCTGAAGCGCAAGGAACGGCTGGCGGTGCTCGGCGATCGCGCGCTGATCGCGTTGCTCGCGCGCCTGCCCGAACGGCGCGAGCCGCTCGATGAGGCGGAAGGCGAGGCGGCGGTGCGCGCCGTCGATCAGGGGCTCTGAGCCGGCGCGCGGTCGAACAGCGGAAACGCCAGCAGCCCGGCGACGAAGCCGCCGATATGGGCGATCCAGGCGACCGGCGCGTCGGAAGCGCCGAGCGCCTGCGCGCCGGCGCCAAAGACGATATTCGTCGCCATCCAGATCGCGATGAAACCGAGCGGACGCCGCTGCCGCAGGAGCTGCGCCAGTGGCGGCGCCGGCCGCAAAGGATCGGCTTCGCCCGCCGACAGCGAATAGCCCTGCGGCGAGCCGAGCGGCGCGCCGGGCTCGAAGATGAAGCGCGTCGCGGCGGCCATCAGCGCCGAATCGGCGGCCGAGGCGCCGATCAGCGGCGCGAAGTCCATCTGAAAGAAGACCCAGTGGGTCAGCGCGCCCGCAGCGGCGGTCAGCGCGAAGAAGGCGAGAAAGCGCGGCGCGCCGAAGCGGCGCGCGACCGGCGGGCCGAAGGCGACGAGCCAGATCGAATTGAGCAGCACGTGCGTCCACGAGCCGTGCAGGAACGCATAGGTCAGCAGCGTCCACGGCTGCGCGCCCGAGGCGACGACGTGGTAATGGCGCGCCAACGCCGCTTCGTCGAGCGCACGGGGGTCGCTGGCGATGCGCGCAAGCAGGTCGGAGAGGCGCTCGGGCCAGATCGCCAGCGTCAGTCGCCCGGGCACGAAGGCGAAGTTGCGCACCATCGCGTCCTGCGTCGCCGGCGCGAGAAAGTCGAAGACGGCGTAGGCGCCGATCAGCGCCGCGATCAGCGCGACGACGGCCGACGGAATGGCGAAGATCGGCTCGCGCCGCGGCCGGTCGAGGCCGTCGGCAGGCGGGAAGTCGGACATCGACGGCGCGCTCGCATTGGGGCGCGCCTTGGTAGCATCAACTCGCCGCCATGGCGACGCCGCCGCCTCGGCGCGCGCTCAGACCTTGAAATAGTACGGCTGGTCGAGATCGGCGAGCAGCCCGGGCCGGGTTGGGCGCCAGCCGAGCGCGGCGCGCGTGCGCTCGCTCGAGGCGACGACGTCGATCGCGGCGAAACGCGCGAACCAGCCGAAATACTCGGCCGCCTCCTCGGGCGTCTTGCTGACCACGGGCGCGCCGAGGCGACGGCCGATCACGGCGGCGATGTCGCGGAACGGCACGCCCTGCTCGGCGACCGCGTGATAGCAGGCGCCCGCCGTCCCCTTTTCGAGCGCCAGGCGGAACACGCGGGCTGCGTCGAAGCGGTGGGTCGCCGGCCAGTGGTTGCGTCCCTCGCCGACGTAGGCCGCCGCGCCCTTCTCGCGCGCGATGCCGATCAGCCTCGGGACGAAGCCGTGATCGCCCTCGCCATGCGTCGTCGGCGGCAGCCGCACGGCCATGCCGCGCACGCCGCGTGGCGCGAAGGCGATCGCCGTCTGTTCGGAAACGCGAGGAAATTCGCTCGAGTCGACCGGCAGCGCATCCTCGGTAGCGATCTCGGCCGGCTGCAGAAGCCCGACGCCGGAGGCGACGACCAGCGGGCGGCCGGAGCCCGCCAGCGCTTCGCCGAGCGTCTCGATCGCGCGGCGGTCGATCTCGCAGTTCTCCTTGAATTTCGAAAAATCGTGGATGAAGCCGGTGTGGATGACGCCGTCCGACGCCGCGGCGCCGCCGCGAAGGCTGTCGAGGTCCTGGAGATCGCCGCGGTGGACCTCGGCGCCAGCGGCGGCGAGGGCCTTGGCGTTGGCGTCGGAACGGGAAAGGCCGACGACCTGGTGGCCGGCGGCGAGGAGGTCCTTGACGACGGCCGAGCCGACGAAGCCGGTCGCCCCGGTGACGAATACGCGCATGAAATTCTCCTCGAGTTCGCGGCGGCGGCGCGGTCGAGCGCGTCGCCCTGGGCCCTGCGAGATAGGCGGTTGAGGTCGTACGATCCATGCCGTATCGTCGCGATTACTTTCGCGATCGTCCGAGATCGGCATGCCGCCCCTATCCGAGGCTATGGACCCCCTGTCCGACGTGCTGGCGCTCCTGAAGCCGCGCAGTTCCATGGCCGGCGGTTTCGACGCCGGCGGGGCGTGGTCGATCCGCTTCGGTCGCTATGAGGGGGTCAAATGCTACGCGGCGCTCGCCGGCGCCTGCTGGCTCGAGGTCGAAGGCGGCGACGAGCCGACGCAGCTGGAGACCGGCGACTATTTCATCCTGCCGCGCGGGCTGCCGTTTCGCCTCGGCAGCGATCTCCACGCGACGCCGGTCGAGGCGAGGGCGATCTTCAACTCGCCGCCCAACGGCGCCCTTCGTCACGTCAACGGCGGCGGCGACTGCCTGATCGCCGGCGGCCATTTCGCCCTCGACGGCCATCACGCCGGCCTGCTGCTCGGCGTCTTGCCGCCGATCGTCCACATCCGCCAGGAAGCGGACAAAGCGGCGCTGCGCTGGTGCCTCGACCGTATGCGCCTCGAGCTCAGCGAGCCACGGCCGGGCGGTTCGCTGGTCGTGCAGCAACTCGCCACCATGATGCTGGTGCAGGCGCTGCGGCTCCATCTCGCCGATGGGTCCAAGGACGGCGTCGGCTGGCTGTTCGCGCTGGCGGACAAGCGGCTCGGCGCGGCGATCGGCGCCGTTCACGCCGACCCGGCGCGACGCTGGACCCTGCCGGCGCTGGCCGAATGCGCCGGCATGTCGCGATCGACCTTCGCGTTGAAGTTCAAGCAGAAGGTCGGCAAGTCGCCGATGGAGTACGTGACACAATGGCGCATGCGGCTCGCCGCCGACCGACTCGCCAACGCGCGCGATCCGGTCTCGGCCGTCGCGTTGTCGCTCGGCTACGAATCCGAAAGCGGGTTCAGCGTCGCGTTCAAGCGGACGATGGGCTGCTCGCCGCGCCAATACGCCCGCGGCGGCGAAAGGCGCGCCGCAGCGGCCTGACCGTCGCCGAGCCTTTTCGAGAATAGGCGCAAAAAGAAAGGGAGAGCCCGCCGCGGGCTCTCCCTGTTCGTTCGCCGATCGTCCGGCCATCGCCGTCATCGCCGGCGGCGGAGGAGCGTCCGCCGTGGCGACTCGTTCGGCTCACCAGCGAAGCGCTGCGCTGGAGCTTGCGTTGCGCGTTCGCGTATTCGTCAACGTTGAAGACTATGCGCGCGACGTCGGCGCGAAGCAAATTCTTCGCTAGCTTATTCTTAACGCGAGCGCCGGGACTCGACGCGATCCCCTGGCACGCCGCCTGCAGCCTTGGCGGTGCGCCGCCGGTTCTGTCCCGCGTTGGAACGCCGGGCGGCGGGAGACCGCCATGAAGCTCGCCGCGAGCCGGGAACTTTTCGCCTATTGGAACGCGTTGCGCGGCGCGCGCAGCGCGCCTGAACGCGACGATCTCGATCCGGGCGCGATCCGCGGCGTTCTCGCCGACACGTTCATTCTTGAATTCGACCCGGGGGCCGGATTCCCGTTGCGGGTCGTCGGCACCCGCACCAACGCTTTGTTCCTGCGCGAACTGCGCGGCGAGCCGTTCCTCAATCTGTGGCGTGAGGCCGATCGCGCCGAGATCGCCGAGATCATCGCTGCGCTCGCCGACGAGGCGCAGCCCTTCCTGATCGGCGCCGTCGCCGCGCCAGCCGGCTTTCCGCAGGTCGACGTCGAAGTCCTGTTGCTGCCGCTGCGTCGGCGCGGCGACACTCACGCCCGCGCGCTCGGCTGCTGCGCGCCGCGCGGCGTCCCGCGCTGGCTCGGCCTCGCCGGGGTCGGGGCGTTGACGCTGCTGACCTTGCGCGCTCTCCGTCCGTCCGATCGCGACGACGAAACCCTCGGCGGCGAACCGCCACGGGCGGCTGGATTCGCCCGTCCGCCGCGGCCGGCGCGACGCGGTCATCTCTATCTGCTCGACTCGGGCCGCTGACGTTTCGGTGACGCTTCAGCGCCTCAATCGTAATCGTCCGTTAACCGCATCCGCATTACGATTTACCAGTTGCGCTGCGGCGTGATTTGCAACTCGTGCGCGCATGGCCGGTCGGGCGGTTCTGGCGAGAATCTGGAGTCGAGCGAGGTGAGAGCGGCTACTGCATTCGCGATCGACGCCGGACGTCACGAGCGGCGGCGCCATCAGCGCGTGAAGGTGCGCCTCACCGGACAATTCATGCGCCAGGATCGCCAGGAGTTTCCCTGCGCGACGATCGACATTTCGCCGGGCGGCATCGCCTTCGAAGCGGAGGCGAGCGGCGAGATCGGCGAGCGCATCATCGCTTATCTCAACCAGATCGGCCGCGTCGAAGGCACGGTCGCGCGCCATTTCTACGGCGGCTTCGCCATCCAGATGAAGCTGCCGCCGCTCAAGCGCGAAAAGCTCGCCGATCAGCTCACCTGGCTCGCCAACCGCCAGGTCCTCGGCATGCCGGAGGATCGCCGCCACGAGCGCATCGAACCGCGCAACCGCTCGACGACGCTGACATTGCCCGGCGGACGCCAGCATCTGGCGCGGATCGTCGACGTCTCGCGCTCGGGCGCCGCGCTCACCGTCGACGCCGCGGCGGCGATCGGCGCGCCGGTCGTCGTCGGATCGCGGCCAGCCCAGGTGGTGCGCCTGTTCAACGGCGGCCTCGCGGTGGAGTTCAATCGGCTCATCCCCGAGGAGATGTTCGACGAAAACGTTCACCTCTAGCCGGCTCGCGCCGCCGCAAACCGCGTTTGATTCCAATTGTCGGCGCTTTCTTACCCGTTCGGCAAAACGATCGGGCTAGCATGCTGATCGAACCTTCTTTCGAAGCCGAACTCGTCCCCCAGTTCCGCTTCGCGCTTGGGCCGGCCGTAAGCGCCGGCCCACTTTTTTATCCGATCGGCTTCAGTCCGGCGGCGAAGCGCCGGCCGTTGTCGACGTAGCCCGCCGCCGAGCGGACGAGGTCGGCGACCGCCGCCTCGTCGAGCGTGCGCTTGGCCCGCGCCGGCGCGCCGACGATCAGCGAGCCGTCGGGAAAGACCTTGCCTTCGGTGACCAGCGCGCCGGCCCCGACCAGGGAGCCACGGCCGATCTTCGCTCCGTTGAGCACGACCGCACCCATGCCGATCAGCGAGCCGGCGCCGATCGCGCACCCATGCAGGATCGCGTTGTGGCCGATGGTGCAGTCTTCGCCGATGTCGAGGGGGAAGCCGAGGTCGGTGTGCAGCGTCGCGCCGTCCTGCACGTTGGAGCGGGCGCCCACCGTGATGCGCTCGTTGTCGCCGCGTAAGGTCGCGCCGAACCAGACGCTGCAATCGTCGCCGAGCGCGACATCGCCGATCACGCTGGCGTTGGGGGCGATCCAATAGCGGCCGGACGCCGGCAGCAGCGGTCGGCGATCGGCGAGGGCGTAGAGGGTCATGGCTCGGCTCCGAAGCGGAGGCTAGGCTATAGCGCAGCGCCGCCGCGCGGCCTATCCCGGGCGAGGCCGGCGATTCGCGCTGATCCGGCCGCGCCGACGGAGGCCCCATGCGCTCGCGGATTGTCGCGCTCGTCGCATTTGTGGTCGCGCTCGCCATTGTCGGCGTGGGCGCGCTCGCCTTCTACTGGCTCGCCGCGCCGGCGCCGCGATTCGCCGTGGCGACCGTCGGCGCCGAGCGGCTCACGCTGGCGAGCGCGTACTTGCGCCCGAGCGGCGACGGTGCGACGGAGCTGGTCGCCTTCTTTCCCGACTTCGCGCCCGCCGGCGGCTTCGCCGACGTCGCCGCCGCCACCGACCTCGACGACCGCTTCGCGCGCGTCGTCTTCATCGAGGTGAGGCCCGCCGATCCCGCGTTCGATCCCGCCGAGCGCACGGCGCTTCTCTATCAGCGTTTTCTCGACGAGAGTTCGTGGAGCCACCCCGGCGGGCTCGTCGCGCGCGCCTTCGTCGACGGCAGCCCGTTCGCAGGCGACGAACTCTATTATGTCGCGCCCGAGGGCCGCGACTTCGCCGCCCGCTGCCGCCGTCCCGACCCGTCGCGCAAGACGCCCAACACCTGCATCGCCGAATTCCGTTTCGGCGATCTCGACGTCGAGCTCCGCTTCGCGGCGTCGCTGCTGTCGCAATGGAGCGCGCTGAAAGAGGGCGCGCGCGGACTGATCGAGTCGGCGAAACGCTAGCGCGCCGCCGGGCGGCGCGCTTCTTCCGTCAGCGGTCGCGCAGCGCCCGGTACTCGCGCTGCGCCTCGCCGGTGTAAAGCTGGCGCGGACGGCCGATCTTCTGCCCCGGATCGTCGATCATCTCTTTCCACTGGGCGATCCAGCCGACGGTGCGCGCGACCGCGAACAGCACGGTGAACATGTCGGTCGGGAAACCCATCGCCTTGAGGGTGATGCCGGAATAGAAGTCGATGTTCGGGTAGAGCTTCTTCTCGATGAAATATTGATCGCTGAGCGCGATGCGCTCGAGCTCCATCGCGACGTCGAGCAGCGGGTCGTCGGTGATGCCGAGCTGGTTGAGCACGTCGTGCGCCGTCTTCTGCATGATCTTGGCGCGCGGGTCGTAGTTCTTGTAGACGCGGTGGCCGAAGCCCATGAGCCGGAACGGGTCGTTCTTGTCCTTGGCCCGCGCGATGTACTTCGGAATGTTCTCGACCGTGCCGATCTCGCCGAGCATCTTCAGCGCCGCCTCGTTGGCGCCGCCGTGCGCCGGGCCCCACAAGCAGGCGATGCCGGCGGCGACGCAGGCGAACGGATTGGCGCCGGACGAGCCGGCGAGGCGCACCGTCGAGGTCGAGGCGTTCTGCTCGTGGTCGGCGTGCAGGACGAAAATCCGGTCGAGCGCCCGCGCCATGACGGGATTGACCCGATAGTCCTCACAAGGAACGCCGAAGCACATGCGCATGAAGTTGGCGGTATAGCTGAGGTCGTTCTTGGGATACATGAACGGCTGGCCGATCGAATATTTGTAGGCCATCGCGGCGAGCGTCGGCATCTTGGCGATCATTCGCACCGAAGCGATCTCGCGCTGGCGCGGATCGTTGATGTCGATCGAGTCGTGATAGAACGCCGCCAGCGCGCCGACGCAGGCCACCATGACCGCCATCGGATGCGCGTCACGGCGGAAGCCGTTGAAGAACCGCGACATCTGCTCGTGGACCATGGTGTGGCGGCTGACGCGGTAGTCGAACTCGGCCTTCTGCGCGGCGGTCGGCAGCTGGCCGTTGAGCAGCACGTAGCAGGTCTCGAGGAAGTCGCCGTATTCGGCGAGCTGCTGGATCGGGTAGCCGCGATAGAGCAAGACCCCCGCGTCGCCGTCGATGTAGGTGATCTTCGACTCGGTGCTCGCCGTCGAGGTGAAGCCCGGGTCGTAGGTGAACATGCCAGTCTGGCTGTAGAGCTTGCTGATGTCGACCACCGACGGGCCGATCGTTCCCTCTTTGACCGGCAACTCCACGCTCTTGTCGCCGAACTGAAGGCTTGCGGTGGTGACGGTCATGCGGACACTCCCACGGGCGCGCGGCGCCCAAAGCGCGATTGTGCAGTGCAATGGCTGCTATCGGAACGCGAGCAGCGCGACAAGTCAACAATTTGTCGAGTTCGCGGCGCCGCGGCGGCCGCTATTGCGGATTCTCGTAGCTGAACGTCTGGGCGTTCTCGTCGTAGGCGAACAGCTCGCCGTAGCGGCCGAGATTGATGATCGCCCGGAGGGTGCGCTCGGCGTAGTCTTCCGACATGTAGTCCTCGAGCTCCTCGCGGAAGCGGGTCGCCGGCGCGCGGTGGCTCGGCCGTTCGTCGAGCACCCGCTTGATGTGCGCGGCGATCGGGATGTTGGCGAGCAGATGCTCGGCGAGCAGCCGCTTGCGCTGGTCGACGTCCATGTCGACGAATTGCTTGCCCGCCGGGGTCAGCTTGATGTCGCCTTCGGCGAACTCGGCCAGCTTCAGGAGCTGAAGCGTCTCGCCGAGCGGGAAGAGATCGTCGACTTCCATCTGCAGTGAATCGGCGAGATGCGGCAAGTCGGCCCGCCCGTCGTACGGCGGTCCGGCGATTTCCTCGAGCATGCCGGCGAGCGAGTTGGTCGAGACCAGCGGCAGCGCGAGGCCGAGGCCGACCGCGGCGACGGCCGCTTCGCGTTCGGCGCGCTTCGGCTCGGGGCGCTGGGTCATCAGCGCGTAGATGCGGTCGACCAGCTCACGGAATTCGGTGTCGAGGCGGTTGCGCGGTTGGGCGAGCGGAATTGCGATCTCCGCCGCGACATGGCCGGGGTTGGAGGAGAGGACGAGGATGCGGTCGCTCATCAGCACCGCCTCTTCGATGTTGTGGGTGACCATCAGGATCGCCTTGATCGGCATCCGGCCCTCCTGCCACAGGTCGAGCAGGTCGGTGCGCAGCGTCTCGGCGGTCAGCACGTCGAGCGCCGAGAACGGTTCGTCCATCAGCAGGATCTTCGGCTGCACGACCAGCGCGCGCGCGAAGCCGACGCGTTGCCGCATGCCGCCGGAAAGCTCCTTCGGATAGGCGGATTCGAAGCCGTCGAGGCCGATGACGTCGATCGCCTGCAGCGCGCGCTTGCGCGTCTCCTCGAGCGGCACCCCTTGCGCCCGCGGGCCGATCTCGACGTTGTCGAGCACGGACAGCCACGGGAAGAGCGCGAAGCTCTGGAACACCATCGCGACGCCCTCGGCGGGGCCGTCGACCATCGCGCCGCCGATGCTGACGTGGCCTTCGGTCGGCCGCGACAGGCCGGAGATGATCCTCAGCAGCGTCGACTTGCCGCAGCCCGAGCGGCCGAGCAGCGAGACGATCTCGCCCTGGCGCAGACTCAGCGAGACGTCTTGCAAAACCTGCGCGGCGCTCTCGCCGGAGCCCGTGGAATAGGTCTGGCTGACGTGGCTGACGTCGAGCAGGATGGCGGAGGAGGGGTCGAGCACGAGCGCGTCTCCAGTCAAGTTTGGATTACAGGCGCAGCCGCCGTTCGGCGTGGGCGTAGAGCTGGCGCCAGAACAGGCGGTTGAACAGGGTGACGAAGATCGACATGATCGCGACGCCGAGGACGATCTTGGGGAAGTCGCCCTTGTCGGTCGCCACCGCGATGTAGTTGCCGATGCCGTGGGCGGAGACGCTCTGGTCCTTCCACTTGACGAACTCGGCGACGATCGAGGCGTTCCACGAGCCGCCCGAGGCGGTGATCGCGCCGGTCAGGTAATAGGGCGCGACGCCCGGCAGGATGACCTGCCGCCACCAGTCCCAGCCGTGCACGCGGAAATTCGTCGCCGCTTCGCGCAGGTCGTTGGGAAAGGCCGCCGCGCCGCCGATCGTGTTGAACACGATGTACCACTGCGTGCCGAAGACGATGAGGCCGCTCAGCCAGATGTCCGGATTGAGGTGGAACGTCACCACCAGGCTGACCGCCGCGCCGAACAACAGATTGACCGGGAACGCCGCGAGAAACTGGGCGATCGGCTGAACCGCTTCGGCCCAGCGCGGCCTGAGGCCAATCCAGACGCTGATCGGCACCCAGAAAATCGTGGCCAGCGCCATCAGGGCGACGACGCGCAGCAGCGTGTAGAAAGTGAGCCGCGTCGCGTCGACGACGTCGGGCCAGCCGAGTTCAGTCCCGACATAGGCGACGACGCTCCACAGCGCCCACAGCGCCATCGCGGCGACGATGACGATCCAGGCGACGTCGACGATGCGCGAGGCCGCCGCCGTCGGCGCGATCGCGTTGGCGGGGAAGATTCTGGGAAACCTCAAGCGCCAGAAGGTCGCCGAGCGCAGCGCGGCGAAGATCGGGCGGAAACCCAACCGGATCCAACGGGTCCGCTGCAGCAGGTCGAGCACCCACGAATGTTCGACTTCCTGGCCGACCGACAGTTCGACGCGGAACTTCGCCGCCCAGGCGATGACGGGCCGGAACAGCAGCTGATCGTAAAGCAGAATGACGATCGCCATGGTCGCGACGGCGGCGAGAATGGCGTCCCACCGTCCCGCGTCGTTGGCGGCGGCGATATAGGAGCCGACGCCCGGCAGGGTGATCGTGGTGTCGCCGACGGTGATCGCCTCCGCCGCGACGACGAAGAACCAGCCGCCCGACATCGACATCATGGTGTTCCAGATCAGGCCGGGCACCGCGAAAGGCGCTTCAAGCTGCCAGAACTTCTGCCAGCCGGTGAGGCGGAGGCCGCGTGCGACCTCGTCGAGATCGCGCGGCACCGTGCGCAACGACTGGTAGAGCGAAAAGGCCATGTTCCAGGCCTGGCTGGTGAAGACCGCGAAGACCGCCGCGCATTCCGCGCCGAGCACGTTGCCGGGAAACAGGCCGAGGAAGAACGTCACCGTGAACGACAGGAAGCCGAGAATCGGCACCGATTGCAGGATGTCGAGAACGGGGATCAGCACCATTTCCGCGCGCCGGCTCTTGGCCGCCAGCGTCGCGTAGGTGAAAGTGAAGACGAACGAAGCCGCCAGCGCAGCGAACATGCGCAGCGCGGTGCGCAACGCGTAATACGGCAACATCCAATAGTCGAGCGAGACGACGGGCACGTTGGCGGGCGGCAGCGGCGCGGAAATCCCGTGGTAAGCGCGCGCGATCGCGGTGAGGACGGCCATGATCACCGCGAGCGCGATCAGATCCCAGTGGTTGGGCAGAAGTCGACGCCCCGCCGTGGTGAAGCTGTAGATTTTCGCCATCAGATCAATCCGGCTGAAGCGTGGGGCGGGGCCTTATCGCAGTCGGGCGACCAGACAGGCGTGGCATGGGGAACCATATCCGCCGGGGCGTTGGCAAACGAAAACTGCCCGGCGGGCGCACTTTCCCGCAGGAAGCGAGACACGCCGGCCCGGACCCCATGCCGGGCTGATGTGACAGGAAGACGACGCTCGTCCGCCCCCGCCGGCGGAGCGGCCAAAAAGGTCAGCGCACGATCGCCTGGTCGGCGATGCGGCCGAGGCTCTCGTCGCGGCCGAGCACCGCCAGCACGTCGAAAATGCCGGGCGAGGTCGAGCGGCCGGTCGCCGCCGCGCGCAGCGGCTGGGCGATCGTTCCGAGCTTGGCGCCCTCGACGTCGGCGTAGGCGCGCACGGCGGCTTCGATCCCTGCCGCGCTCCAGTCCTCGACCGCCTTCAGGCGCGGCAGCAGCGCCGCGAGGTGGAGGCGCCCGCCGCGGGCGAGGATTTCAGCGGCCTTTTCGTCGATCGCCAGCGGCCGCCGCGCGAACAGGAAGGCGGCGCCGTCGACGAGCTCGACGAGCGTCTTGGCCCGCTCCTTGAGGCCGGGCAGGGCGGCCAGCAACTGGGCGCGCTTGGCCTCGTCGAGCGCGGCGGCGATCGCCGGGCCGCCGGGCAGATGCGGCAGCGCGTCGACGAGGATCGCCATCAGCTCGTCGTCGGGCGTCGCGCGCATATAGTGGCCGTTCATGTTCTCGAGCTTGGCGAAGTCGAAGCGCGACGGCGAACGGCCGATCGCCGGGAGGTCGAAGGCTTCGATCAACTCCTCGGTCGAGAAGAACTCGCGGTCGCCCTGGCTCCAGCCCAGCCGCGCGAGATAGTTGCGCAGCGCCGCCGGCAGGTAGCCCATCGCGCGATAGGCGTCGACGCCGAGCGCGCCGTGGCGCTTGCTGAGCTTGGCGCCGTCCGGGCCATGGATGAGCGGGATGTGGGCCATGGTCGGCACGTCCCAGCCGAGCGCGGCGTAGATCTGCATCTGCCGCGCCGCGTTGGTCAGGTGGTCGTCGCCGCGGATGATGTGGGTGACGCCCAT
>Ga0326728_10009215_pt1 | contig 23899 bp, 17 predicted proteins | sample MB3enrmetagenome_FD_207602 | JGI IMG/M metagenome (GOLD analysis project Ga0326728, IMG submission 207602) | Lab enriched peat soil microbial communities from McLean, Ithaca, NY, United States - MB31MN | ecosystem: Environmental > Terrestrial > Soil > Wetlands > Peat | place: USA: New York... | reverse complement strand
GCAAGCTATGCCTCCAGCCCGGCCTACACCAACTACGCCATGATCAACTACATCCAATCCCCCGGCGCCACCGCCTCCACCGTGGCGGCCATGAAGGCCGCGCTGGCCAGCCTGGTGAACACCTACTTCACGGGCAACGACCTCTACAACTCCGGCATTCTCTACTACCAGTATTCCTGGGGCTCCAGCCAGTTCAAGGCTGACACTGGCATGCTGCTGGCCTGGGCCGCGGCCCTGGGCTTCACCGGCTCGCAGAGCGCGGCCCAGTGCCTGGCCCATGCCGAGGACTTTCTGCACTACTTCCACGGCGCCAACCCTCTCAACATGGTCTACCTGACCAACACCGATGCCATCGGCGGCAAGCACTGCGTGTGGCAGGTCTTCAACAGCTGGTTCGGCCGCTACCAGACCGCCGCCTCGCTGGCCAATTTCATCGGCAAGCCCGCTTCTGTGGCAGACCCGCTCTACCCCTACACGCCGCAGGATGATGAAGCTTCCACTTACGGCCCGCCGCCCGGCTACGTGCCGGACGGTCCCAGCTTCCAGTACTTCACGCTGGGCGGAACGGATGTGCCGCCCGACTTGCCCGGCCCGGCCGCCGCACCCTATGCCAAGGCCTACCGGGATTACAACAAGTCAGCCACCTCATCCAGCCAGCCCTGGATTGTGAATGAGGCTGGCATCCAAGACACTGCCTCGTATGTGATGCTGGCCGCGCTGTTCGCTGGCAGCGCCGTGGCCAGCCCCACGCCGACACCCTCCTCCACAGCCACGCCCCAGGCCACTGCCACCTGCTCAGCCACGCCCAAGGCCAGCATCACGACCACGCCCAGCTTCACCGCCCCAGCCAGCCGGGGCAGCCTTGAGATCTTGGCCATGCAACCCTGGCCCAACCCCAACCCCACATCCCTGGCCGTGAAGCTGGGCGCAGCGGCGGACAGAGTGGAGCTCAGCATCTACACCTCAGGGCTGACCCAGGTCTCGCGGGCCGTGTCCGGCCCTTACCCCGCCGGCTGGGTGCAAGTGCCCATCCCTGCTGACTGGCAGGGCGCGCCCAACGGCCTCTATTACGCCCGCGCCATGGCCTATTCCCACAACACCGCCTTCCGCAGCATCAAGCCCGCCAAGCTCTTCCGCCTGCGCTGAAGCGCGTGCGCTCAGCGCCCGGCATAAAAGAACAAGCCCGCTCCATCGCTGGATGCGGGCTTGTTTGTATGCGGCAATTTCCCGATCAATTAAAGGCGCTATTCTCTCTTCGTGGTATCCGGCGTCCCCACCAGCAGGCCCATGACGCTGATGTCCTCATCCAATTCTTCCCAATGCAAGCCAGTTCCGCCGCCGCTGATGACCAGCTTGGCCCGCTGCTCGGGGCTGGCCTTGAGCAGCCGTGGGAAAAAGGCCAGCGGCACGGCCAGCTGCCGCCCGTCAGACAGCGCAAGCCAAAGGCAGTCTGCCGAGAACCAAACCTTGCTTGCCTTTGCTTCAAGCCCCAAAGTATTCATGCCATTTCCTCCTGATCTCATCCGCCCGCTCCACCACCACTTGGCTCAAGCGCGCCAATTCCACCGGGTTCATACCCCAAGAGGAGGCCACACCCACCACCGGATAGACCCAGAACTTCGCCACCTGGTCGCCTCGGCGCACATGGATATGACAAGGCTCCTTAGGATTCCCTTCATTGGAATAGAAGAAGAATCGATAGCCATTCCATTCAAATACCTTTGGCATCTCACCTCCAAACTATATCACATGCCCCATCGGATTCAAGCCCGTCAATGCGCCTGCCGCCCGCCTCACTGAGAGACCCGCTTCGTGGGAAGCCCTATTGCAAAGAAGCCCGCTCCATTGCTGGATGCGGGCTTCTTTGTGTGCTGCAAGCTGCGCGGAACTCTACTTCTTCGCCGCCTTCACGTCCTTCACTTCCTTCTTCTCCAGCACCTCGGCCACGGTGTCTGGCACCTCCTCGGCCGGGGGCTTGGGCGCCAGCTTGAGCCGCACCCCGCTCTCTATCTCGTCACAGACCTTGGGGTTGTCCTTGAGGAACACCCGCACCTGGTCGCGGCCCTGGCCGATGCGCTCGCCCTTGTAGCTGAACCAGGTTCCGCTCTTCTCCACCACCCCGTGCTCGGCGGCCATGTCCAGGATGCTGCCCTCGCGGTTGATGCCCTCGCCGAACATGATGTCGAACTGGCCCTCGCGGAAGGGCGGGGCCACCTTGTTCTTCACCAGCTTGGCCTTGACCCGGTTGCCGATGACCTCTTGCCCGTTCTTGATGCTCTCGATGCGGCGGATGTCGATGCGCACGCTGGCGTAGAACTTGAGGGCCTTGCCGCCCGGGGTGGTCTCGGGGTTGCCGAACATCACGCCGATCTTCTCGCGCAGCTGGTTGATGAAGATGACCGTGGTGTTGGTCTTGCTCATCACCGCGGTGAGCTTGCGCAGGGCCTGGCTCATCAGCCGCGCCTGCATGCCCATCTGCGGGTCGCCCATCTCGCCGTCGATCTCGCTCCTGGGCACCAGGGCCGCCACCGAGTCCACCACGATGATGTCGATGGCCGCGCTGCGCACCAGGGTCTCCACGATCTGCAGGGCCTGCTCTCCGCTCTCGGGCTGGCTGATGAGCAGGTTGTCCACGTCCACGCCCACCTTGCTGGCGTAGCCGGGGTCCATGGCGTGCTCGGCGTCGATGTAGGCGGCGATGCCGCCGGCCTTCTGGGCCTGGGCCACGATGGAGAGGCAGAGCGTGGTCTTGCCCGAGCTCTCAGGGCCGTAGATCTCGACCACCCGGCCGCGGGGGATGCCGCCCACGCCGATGGCCATGTCCAGGGCCAGCGAGCCGGTGGGGATGGTCTTCACATCTGGCACGGGCTGGTCGCCCAGCTTCATGATGCTGCCCTTGCCGAATTGCTTCTCTATCTCGGCGACTGCCAGCTCCAGCGCGCGCTTCCGTTCGTCCGCCATGGCATCCTCTATTAATAAGGTGGTGGGCCCCTTGCTCGCCTTGCTCCGTGCCATCCTCGGGCCCTTGCTCATCTCTACGGCGCAGTATAGGAGAAGGCAGGGACATGGGTCAAGAAAAAACCATACTTTCGTATGGTTTTTGTTTATACCTTTGTTTTATAAGCATTTTATATCAGAATTGCCTCAGAGCCTTGATGATATCTTGGGAGCTGAAAGGCTTGAGCACCAGTCTGACGCCAGGCTGGGCCAGGCGGTCGCGGCGCTGCGGCGGCAGGTCAGCCGGCTCGCCGCCGGTGATGACCACAAAGCGGGTCTGCTTGCAGCGCTCAAGGCTCTGGGCCCGGCTGACCAGCTCATCCCCGGCCATGCGCGGCATCTTCTGGTCGGTGATCACATAGTCAAAGCCCTCTTGGCGCAGCAGCTCCAGGGCCTCTTCGCCATCGCCGGCCTCGGCCACCTGCAGGCCCAGGCCCTGCAGCAGCAGGGAGAGGGATTGGCGGATCTCGGGCTCGTCATCCACCACCAGGGCCTTGCCCGCCAGGCGGCGGAGCTGGGGCTCGGGCCGCTCCTCAACCAGGGGCTGGATGGGCGCGTCGTGGCGGGGGAGCTCCACGCAGAAGACCGCGCCATGGCCCTCGCGCGACTCCAGCCGCAGCTTGCCGCCCATGCCATCCACGATGCCATGGCTGATGGAGAGCCCCAGCCCGGTGCCGCCCCCCACGCCCTTGGTGCTGAAGAAGGGCTCGAAGATGCGTCCCTGGATGGCCGGCGAGACCCCGGGCCCGTTGTCGGCCACCCGGAACTCGATGCCGCCCTTGGTCTCGCGCGTGCTCAGCTGGATGCGCGCATCGGCCATGCCCTCCACGGCATCGCGGGCGTTGGTGAGCAGGTTGAGCATCACCTGCTGCATCTTGCCGGCATTGCCCAGGAACACCGGCTTGGGGCAGGCCAGGTCCACCGACACCTCGATGCCGGCCTTGCGCAGGATGGGCTCCATCAGGGCCAGGGTGTCCTGCAGCAGCAGGTGCAGGTCCAGGGGGCGCTGCTCCTCGCCGCTGGAGCGGGCATAGACCCTCAGCCCGCCCACGATGCGGGCCACCCGGTCCACCGCGCTCTCCATGCGCTCCATCATGGCCACCGCGGCCGGCAGGCCCACCAGGCCGCGCAGATTGGCCAGGTTGAGCTTGAGGATGGCCAGCGGGTTGTTGATCTCGTGCGCCACCCCGGCGGCCAGGGTGCCGATGGAGGCCAGCTTCTCGGACTGGATGAGCTGGGCCTGCATCTGGGCGCGCTCCACCTCCACGGCCTTGCGCTCGGTGATGTCGCGCAGCAAGCCGGCGATGCCCAGCACCTGACCCTGCGGCCCGCGCTGGATGCCGCCGGCGCTCTCGAACCACACCGCCGTGCCGTCGGCGCGGAGGATGCGGAACTGCAGCGCCGGCAAGCCCAGCTCGCGGCGGTTGACGCCCTGGCCCAGGGCCAGGCCCAGGGCGGCGGTGACATAGGCGCGGTCCTCGGGATGCACCAGGTCCAGCATGGGCCGGCCCACCACCTGCCTGGGCTCATAGCCGTAGCGGGCCACCGAGGGGCCCACGTAGGTCATGATGCCGCGCGCGTCATAGGCGTAGACCAGCTCCTGGATGCCCTCCACCACCGCCTTGTAGCGGTTCTCGCCGGCCTTGAGGGCCAGCATCATCTCCGCTTGGCGCAGCAGCACCAGGGCCCACACCATCACCAGCAGCAGCAGCAGCGCGGTCAGGCCCATGCCGGCCAGGCGGGCCACATAGATGGGGGCCTGGGGAGCCAGCACCACCAGGCGCAGGCCCTCCACGCCCAGCTCCACCGAGTAGGGCGCCAGGTCCGCGCTGCCGGCCGCGCCGGCCGAGGCCGGCCCGCCACCAGGGGAATGGGCCAGCAGCACGGCGCCCTGGCGGTCCAGGATGAAGCCCTTCTCGCCCGGCTCCAGGGCCAGCTCGGGCTCCAGGGCCATCTTGACCACCACCACGCCCGCCAGCCTCCCGCGCAGGAGCAGGGGCGCGCTGCTGTAATAGCCCGTGCGGCGCGAGGTGAGGCCCAGCGCCGCCTGGCGGCCATGCCAGCCAGCCAAGGCCTCGATGAAGTAAGGCCGCAAGCCGTAATCCTGGCCCAGGAAGCTGTCGGCAGCCGCGCGGTTGCTGGAGGCGCTGGCCCGACCCTGCGGGTCCAGCACATAGGCCACCGACTTGGGCAGCACCCGCGCGGCGCGGTCCAGCGCCTGGTCCACCTGGGGGCCGCGCAAGCCTGGCAGGGAGCTGGCCAGCTCGGTGGCCAGGCGGTCAGCCAGGGCGGTGTGGTCCAGCATCAGGCGGTGCACCTGCTCCAGGCGGGCCTGGTAGCGGTCGGCCTGCAGGCGCCGCGCGAACTCGCCGCAAGCCTGGGTGAGGGCCCAGCCCAAGAGCAGGGCCAGCACAAAGCTCAAGGGGGCGGCCAGCCGGCCAGGCAGGGCAGCGGCCGAGGGCTGGGAGCGCTGGCAGCGCCGGTCCCAGAGGCGCCAGCAAAAGCCCCCCAGGCAGAAGATGTGCGCCAGCAGGATGCCATGGTCCGGGAATTCCTGGGGCGTGCCAGCCGCCAGCGCCAGCGCGGCCGTGCTCAGCCCCATGCCCAGGGCCCAGCCCGCGGCGGGCTTCCAGCGCTTGAGCGAGGCGGAGAGCGCCAGCACCAGCAGGGCGCTGGCGGCCAAGGCCAGCCCCGCGGCGCCAAAGCGCAGCCCGGCCCAGCCCTTGAGCCCCATGGCCAGGGTGGCGGCCAGCAGCAGCAGCACCGCCCAAGAGCCCGGCAGCCGGCAGCCGGCGCCCAAGGCCGCGCGGCGCGAGCCCTCCAGCATCACCGCCAAGCCGATGCCAGCCAAGGCCAGGCCGGCCTGCGGCAGCTCCAGGGTGTCGGGCAGCGCCAGGGGCGGCAGCGCCAAGAAGCAGGCCAGGCCCACGCCCGCCATCCCCAGGCTGATGATGCGCCAGCAGCGGCGGCCCTCCCTGCCCTCCGGGGCCAGCGTGCCGAGCAGCACCGCGGCCAGCACCCAGAGGGTGCCGGCGGTGAAGAGGTAGAAATCAAGGGGATGCGGTAAGAAGGACATGGGCCCCGCTTTCAGTGCTCCAAGCCCGGCGGGGGCGGCAGAGGCTGCCGGCGCCGGGGGAGCAGGCTGGCCTTGCGCAGGGGCTCGACCGGGTCGAGCACTGCGAAAGAGCCAGAATGATAGGACATCCACATGATATGGAGATGGGTGGCGCTGCGGGCCAAAAACGCGTTCTTGCCGCTGCGGCCCACGGTGCCCAGGCAGGCGCCCGCGGCCAGCCTGTCCCCGGGCTCGACCCAGGTCTCGCTCAAGTGGGCGTAGTAGGCCAGCTGGCCCGCGGCCGGGTCCAGCACATAGACATAGCAGCCGCCGCGCCAGCGGTCGCCCGGCCGCCAGGCGCCCTGCACCGACACCACCACCCCGCCAAAGGCCGCCACCACCGGCACGGCCCCGCCATCGCGGTCATCGCGGCAGCGCTGGCCATGGTCGAAGATGAAGATGTCCACGGCCGGGTGCGGGGCGCCGCCTCGCGTGCCGCGGTAGTAGTCGAAGCCCTGGGGCTGGTAGCTGGCCGGGTCAAAGTCGCGGGCATCGTAGCCCGGCAGGGGGAAGACCCAGCGCGGGCCCTGGGCGGGCCAGTCCGCGGCCTGGGCGATGGCCTGAAAGGCGGCCTTGAAGCGGCTGCGGGCCAGGGCGCGCGGGATGCGGCTGTCGCGCACCTGGCGCTCGGTGGCCTGCCACAGCAAAGCGCCCTGGGCCAGGCCCAGGGGCGCCACGGGCTTGGCCCAGGCCTGGGCGCCGGCAGAGATCAGCAGCAGCAGCAGGGCCCCCCGCCTCAATGCGCCGCCCGGGTCAGGGGCCGGGGCAGGCCCTTGCAGGGCTTGCTGTAATCCGGCTCTGGCAGGGGCCAGGCCAAGCTCTTCGAGACGCGCAGACCCTGCAGGGGGTTCAGGGTGTAGAAGCGGCCATCGGCGAAGTCATGCACCTGAAAGTGCAGGTGGGTGCGCATGGGCCCATGGTTCACGTCCGCGCCCGTGCGGCCCACCCAGCCGATGACCTGGCCCTTGGCCACCTGCTGGCCCAGCGCAACCTTCAGCCGGCCCAGGCGGGCATAGACGAAGAAGCGGCCATCCTCCTGGTCCAGGATGCAGACATAGACCCCCTCGGGGTTGCCGTCCTGCGGGCTCCATTGCGGCTGGGTGGCCACCACCAGGCCGTCCATGGCCGCCACCACCGGGATGGGCTTGTGGTTGCGGTCATCCAGGCAGTCATGGTCCTTGTCATGCACAAAGATGTCCAGCCCGGGGTGCCCCAGCCGGTGGGGCCCGTCGTAATAGCTGTAGCCCTTGCCGCGGTAGCTCTTCTTGGCCACGTCCTTGAAGCCATAGCCCGGCAGGGGGAAGACCCACTGCCAGCGCCCGGCCGCGGGGGGCGGCACCTGGTTGAGCCGCACGAGCGGCCACAGCTGGCGGAAGGCGGCGCGCGCGGCATGGGGCTCGGCCTTGCCCTCGCGCACCTCATGCTCCCACTGGTTCCAGGCCCGGCAGGCCTCCATCTGGGGCTCCTGCGCGTAGACGCTGGCCGCGCGCAAGCCCGCCTGCGGCATCAGCAGCAGGATCAAGGCCAGCCAAGGCTGCCAGGCCCTGGTCATCAATGGAGCCCCGCCGTGAGCTGGAACCAGAGCCCGCGCCGCCGCTCTTCCAGCAGCGCCAGGCCCTGCGCGCGGGCGGCCCGGCCCACGGCCAGGGCCTCGGCCGGGGTGTGGATGCCGGACATGAGCAGGCGGCCGCCCAAGGCCAGGCGCCGGGCCAGCGCCGGCATCACCTTGAGCAGCACCGGGCTGGTCAGGTTGGCCAGCACCCGCGGGTAGCGGCCGCGGCCCAGGCCGGCCACGCGGGGGAAGGCGCCCTGGAGCGCGCGCAGGGCCTGGGGCCGCACGCCGTTCTCAGCGCGGTTGGCCTTGAGCTCGCGGCAGGCCCCGGCCTCCAGCTCCACCGCGTCGCAATGGGCCGCGCCCAAGTGCAGGGCCGCGAAGCAGAGGATGCCCGAGCCGGCGCCGATCTCGAGCAAGCGCAGGCCCTTGAGCCCCTTGTCGCGGCTGAGCGCGGCCAGCATCAGCCGCGTGCTGGCGTGCAGGCCGGTGCCGAAGGCCTGGCCCTGCAGCAGGCGGATGGCCAGCGCGCCCCTGGGCAGAACGGGCTTGCGCCAGGCCGGCACCACATGAAAGCGGCCCAGCTTCTGCACCGGGAAGGAGGCTTTGCTCTCGGTGAGCCAGTCGCGCGGCGCCTCCAGCTCGGCCTCAAAGCCCTTGCCGCCCAGCAGGGCCACCCGGGCCTTGAGCGCGGGCAGGTCGCCCTTGCGCTTGAGCCAGCCCTCCACGCACAGCAGGCCCCCTTCGGTGGCCTGCCCGGGGCGCCAGCTGCGGCTGCGGGAGCCCAGCGGCGATGTCAGGAGCCCGTCGGGCAGCAGGTCGGCCAGCGCCGGCCCGGCGTTCTCGGCCAGGGCGGCGGGCAGGCAAAAGCGTGCGTGCAGGATGGGGCGATGGCGCTTCACAGGTCTCCTCTCATGGGGCCACGGCGCGGCGGCCTGCCTTGACCTCGCCCCGCTGGCGCTTGCCCTCCAGCATGCGCTGCTTGGACCGGCGGCTGCGGCGGCGCTTCTGGCGGCGCAGCTTCTCCGCCTCGCTCACGGCGGCCGAGGCCTTGCCCAAGATGCGCTCCTCCAGCTTGTCGGCCAGCAGGCGGCGCGCCCAGAAGCGGTTGAGGCCCTGGCTGCGCTCCTTCTGGCAGCGCACCACCAGGCCGCTGGGCCCATGCTTGAGCACCACGCAGGTGCTCACCTTGTTGACGTTCTGGCCGCCCGGGCCGCTGGAGCGGATGAAGCTCTCCTCCAGGTCCGCGTCGCGCACGCCCAGGGCCTTGAGCCTCTCCTCCAGGCGCTGGGCGGTCTCAGGGCTGACGGGCCACACGCTCATGGCCGGGGCGCCAGCAGGTCGGCGAAGGCCGGGGCCGGGGCCGGGAACCCGCCCGCCGCGATGGCATCGCGGTACCACAGGGCGCTGTCCTTGGGCGTGCGGGCCAGGGTGCCGCGGTCCACATGCACCAGGCCGAACTGCGGCTTGTAGCCCGTGGACCACTCGAAGTTGTCCAAGAGCGACCAGGCATAGTAGCCGCGCAGGTCAGCCCCTGAATCCAGGGCGGCCCGGCAGGCCAGCAGGTGCCGGCGCAGGTAATCCTGCCGCGCCGCATCGCGCACCCGGCCGTCCGCGCCCGGGGCCTCCTCAAAGCGGCAATAGCCGTTCTCGCTGATGTAGGTGGGCATGCTGCCATAGCGCCGGGCGAACTCATTGAGCAGCGTGGTCAGCCCCTCGGGCGCCACCTCCCAGCCCCAGTCGTTCTTGGGCGCCGAGGCCGGGGCCTCCATCTTGCGCGCCCGGGCCGGGCCAGCGGATGGGTCCTCCGCGTAGCGGATGGGGAAGTAGTAGTTCTGGCCCACCCAGTCCAGGGGCTGGCTGATCAGCTCCAGGTCGCCTGGCTGGACCTCGGGCACGTCCGCGCCCCGCTGGGCCCAGCCCAGCTCAGGGTAGCGGCCCTGGTAGACCGGGTCCAGCCACCAGGCGTTGTCGAACTCCCAGGCCCGGCGCGCGGCAGCCACGTCGCCGGAGCCATGCGGCACCACGGGCGCCAGGTTCCACACGATGCCCGCCTGCACCGGCTTGGGCGCGCTGGCGCGCAGGGCGCTGACTGCCCTGCCGTGCGAGAGCAGGATGTGATGGATCACCTGGTTCACCTGGCGGGGCGGCAGCTTGAGCCCGGGGGCGAAGATGCCGTGGCTGTGGGCGAAGAAGGCCGTGCACCAGGGCTCATTGTGGGTGGCCCACAGCCGCACCCTGTCCCCCAGCCGGCGCGCCACCACCGCGGCGTAGTCGGCGAACCACGAAGCCACGTCCCGGTTGCGCCAGCCGCCCTCCATCTCCAGGGCCTGGGGCAGGTCCCAATGGTAGAGGGTCAGGTTGGGCTCTATGCCCTTGGCCAGCAAAGCGTCCACCAGGCGGTCATAGAAGCCCAGGCCGGCGGCATTCACCGTGCCGCGGCCCGCAGGCATCACCCGCGGCCAGGAGATGGAGAAGCGGTAGCCCTTGAGCCCCAGCCCCGCCATCAGCGCCACATCCTCCTGCCAGCGGTGGTAATGGTCGCAGGCCACGTCGCCCGTGTCGCCGGCCTGGATGCGGCCCGGCTGGTCGCAGAAGGCATCCCAGATGGAGGGCCCCTTTCCATCGTCTGAACGGCCGCCCTCGATCTGGTAGGCCGAGGTGGCGGCGCCAAAGACAAAGCACTTGGGGAAGGAATGGAAGGTCTGGTCCATGGGGCAGGGCCTCGCGAGAAGGGATGGGCAGGGCTCAGGCTTGGCTGAGCGCCTGGGCGACCGTGCGCAGCAGGTCGGCGCGGTCAAAGGGCTTGTTGATGGCGGCCGCGAAGCCCAGCTCCGCGGCCGGGCCGTCGGGCAGGCCCTCGCCGCTGAAGAGGATGGCTTTGACGCCGGGGTCCAGGGCCTTGAGGGCCTTGAGGGCCTCCAATCCGCCCATGCCCTGGCGGACATTCAGGTCGAGGATGACGGCCTGGAAGGGCCGGCCCTGGGCCAGGGCCTGGCCATAGGCCTCCACGGCCTGGCAGCCCTCGCTGGCCAGGGCGCAGTCATAGCCCTGCAAGGCCAGCATGCGCGCGGCCAGCGTGCGGATCAGCTCCTCGTCATCCATCACCAGGATGCGGGCCCTGCCCGTAGGCTGGCCCGCGGGTCCGTTCTCAGGCATGCCGGCTCCTCAAAGCTGTGCCCAAGGGAAAGGGACATGATGCACATTTTTAGGGGCCAGTGCAAGCGCCCTCAGGAATCTTAAGGCTGGCCCGGCTCAAAGGTTTCCGATAACATGGCCCAGTCCATCTCCCCTGAGGTCTCCATGCCGGAAGAATCGGCCTCCCCTGCCTTTCAATGCCTGCTCGGCGCCCGCAGCCTGGCATCCTTCAACCGCGGGCTCTTGGCCACCACCCTGTGCCTGATGGCCCTGGCCCTACCGGCCGGGCAGGGCTTGAGCCCGGCGCTGGCCCTGGTGCTGGTGTTCGCCGCCAGCCTGCTGCCCCAGGTGGGGCTTGGCGCCTGGGCCGGCTGGGCCGCTGACCGCTTCCCCAAGCGCCGGGTGCTTTTGTGCGCGCGCGGCCTGGAAGCCCTGGCCCTGGCCTCGGGCCTGGCGCTGGTGGGGAGCCATCCCCTGCCCGTGCTGCTAGCGCTACTGCTGCTGGCGGGCATGGCCGACCTCTTCTTCCACACCGCCCAGCAGGGCCTGCTGGCCGAGCTGCTGCCCGAGAGCGAGCTGGCCCGCGGCGGCGCGCGCCTGGAGTCCGCCTCCTTCGCGGCCCTGGTGCTGGGCGTGGCGCTTTCCGGCCTCATCACCAAGCTGCACGGGCCCGGCCCGCTGTGGCTGCTGCCGGTGCTGCTGCCCTGCTCGGCGGCGGCGCTGGCGCTCTGCCTGGGCCTGCCGCGCGAGCAGCCCGGCAATCAGGGCCTGCGCTTCCCGCTGCACCCGCTCTCCGGCCTGCGCCGCGGCCTGGGCTTCTTGTGGGCAGACCGCACCTTGCGGGTGGCCAGCCTGGGCCCGGCCTGGTTCCACCTGGCCGGGGGCCTGCTGCAGATGGCGGCCCTGCTGTGGGCCCGCCAGGCCATGGGCCTGGGCGACCTGCGCACCGCGCTGGCGCTGGCCCTGCTCTTCGCCGGCAGCGGCCTGGGCAGCCTGGCCGCCGGCCAGCTCTCCGGCGACAAGGTGGAGATAGGCCTGGTGCCGCTGGGCGGGGCCCTCTCGGGCTTGGCCGCGCTGCTGCTGCCCCTGGCCCAGGGCCTGCCCGCGGCCTACCTGCTGCTAGTGCTGTGCGGCTTCGGCGGCGGGCTCTTCCTGGCCCCGCTCAAGGCCCTGCGCCTGCAGCGCAGCCCGCGCCTGATGCAGGGCCGCCTGGCCGCCGCGGCCGGCTGGCTGGATGCCGGCGCCGTGATCCTGGCGGGCCTGCTGCTGCTGCTGCTCCTGCGCCTGGGGCTCGACCCGGCCCTGATCCTGGCTTTGGCCGGCTTCTCCACTTTGCTGGGCACCCTCTACCTGCTGTTGCGCGTGCCGGCCATGGCGGTGCGGGCCTGCCTGTGGTGGCTCACCCACACCCTCTACCATACCCAGGTGCGCGGCCAGCGCGGCGTGCCCTTCCGCGGCCCGGTGCTGATGGTCTGCAACCACATCAGCAGCCTGGATGGCCTGCTGGTGGGGGCCGCCACCCAGCGCTTCATCCGCTTCACCATCGCCCGCCATGAGGCCGAGGCCCAGCGCCTGGGCTGGCTCTACCGCCTGATGAAGGCCATCCCCATCCAGGACGAGAGCCCGCATGCCCGCCAAGCGGGCATCGCGCGCATCCGCGCCGAGCTTGAGGCTGGCCACGCGGTCTGCCTCTTCGCCGAGGGCACCATCAGCCGCACCGGCTACCTGCTGCCCTTCTCCGGCGCGCTGGAGAGCATCCTCCAGGGCCTGCCCGGCGTGCCGGTCATCCCGGTGTGCGTGGAGGGCATGGAAGGCACCTTCTTCGGCCCTCCCGGCCGCAAGCCCCCGCTGCTGCGCTGGCCCCTGCGGCGGCCCATCCGCGCCTCGGTCTCCTTTGGCAAGCCCTTGGCATCCCCGGTGGGCACGGCCCAGGCCCGGCGCGCGGTGCTTGAGCTGGCGGCCCAGGCCGCGGAGCAGCGCATCGGGGAGGGCGACCTGCTGGCCTGGCAGTTCCTGCGCCAGGCCCGGCGCTGCCCCTGGCGCCTGCACATGTCCGACTCCAGCGGCCGGCGCCTGCGCTTCTACCAGACCCTGGGCGCCAGCCTGGCCCTGTCGCGCTGGGTGCGCCGGCGCTGCGCCGGGCAGGGCATGGTGGGCGTGCTGATGCCGGCCACCATCCCCGGGGCCCTGGCCAACCTGGCCATCGCCCTGGCCGGCAAGGTGCCCATCAACCTCAACTTCACGGCCGGCCAGGAGGCCATGCGCTCGGCCATCTCCCAATGCGGCATCCAGACCGTGCTCACCTCGCCCCAGGTGCTGGAAAAGATGGGCCTGCCCCAGGAGGAGGGCTATGCCTATTTGGAGGAGGCCATGGCCGCGGTGGGCAAGCCCGGCCTGCTGCTGGGCGCCGCGGCGGCCCTGCTGCTGCCCGCGGCCCTGCTCAAGCGGCTCTACTGCCCGGAGCGCCAGAGCCCCGAGGGCCTGGCCACCATCATCTTCAGCAGCGGCTCCACCGGGGTGCCCAAGGGCGTCATGCTCTCCCACCGCAACATCCTGGCCAACATCCGCGCCATGGAGCAGGTCATCGGCATCACGCCCCAGGACCGCATCCTGGGCATCCTGCCCTTCTTCCATTCCTTCGGCACCACGGTCACGCTGTGGTTCCCGGCCGTCTCCGGCTTCGGGGTGGCCTACCACCCCAGCCCCACCGATGCCAAGCCCATCGGCGACCTGATGCGCCAAGAGCGAATCACCATCATGGTCAGCACGCCCACCTTCTATGGCCACTACCTGCGCAAGTGCGACCCCGCCGACTTCCAGAGCCTGCGCTTCGCGGTAGCCGGGGCCGAGAAGCTGCGCCAGGCCACGGCCAGCGCATTCCTGGAGAGGTTCGGCCAGCCCCTCTACGAGGGCTACGGCTGCACCGAGCTCTCGCCGGTGGTGGCGGTGAACGTGCCCGATGTGGCCACCCCGCAGGGCCGCCAGGTGGGCCTGCGCCTGGGCTCGGTGGGGCATCCCCTGCCGGGGCTGGTGGTGCGGGTGGTGGACCCGGAGAGCGGGCAGGAGCTCCCCTCCGGCAATGAGGGCATGGTGGAGGTGAAGGGCCCCACCCTGATGATGGGCTACCTGCAGCAGCCGGAGAAGACCCGCGAGGTGTCGAGGGATGGCTGGTACATGACCGGCGACATAGGCCACCTGGACGACTACGGCTTTTTGCACCTGACCGACAGGCTCTTCCGCTTCAGCAAGATCGGCGGCGAGATGGTGCCGCACCTGAAGGTGGAGGAGGTGCTGCAGGCCGCCTTCCCCGAGGAGGGCTTCGGCGTGGCCGGGGCCCCGGACGAGGCCAAGGGCGAGCACCTGGTGGTGCTCTACACCAACCCCGCGCGCGCGCCGCAGGAGCTGGCCGCCGCGCTTGTCGCCTCCAGCCTGCCCAAGCTCTGGATCCCCAAGCGCGAGCACTTCCACCTGGTGGAGGCCATCCCCACGCTGGGCACGGGCAAGACCGACCTGCGCGAGCTGAAGCGGCTGGCCCTGCAGCGCTCGGGCGCCAAGGCCTGAGCCCGCGGGCTAGAGCGCCTGCCGCCTGCCCTTGCGCAGCATCTCGGCGATGGCCGCGGCCGGCACCGCGCGGCTGAAGAGGTAGCCCTGGAAGCGGTCGCAGCCCAGGCCCTTGAGGAAGCGCAGCTGCTCCTTGTTCTCCACCCCCTCGGCCACCACCCTGAGGCCCAGGCTGCCGGCCAGCACCACGATGGTGCGCACGATGGCGGCATCCGAGGGGTCGCCCGGCAGGTCCTGCACGAAGCTGCGGTCCACCTTGAGGGTGTCGATGGGGAACTGCTTCAAATAGGCCAGCGAGGAGTAGCCGGTGCCGAAGTCGTCCAGCGCCACGCGCAGGCCCTGGGACTTGAGGTCCTTCAGCACCTGCAGGCTGTGGCGCACGTCCTGCATGGCGACGCTCTCGGTCACCTCCATCTCCATGGCCCCCGGCTCCAGGCCCTCGGCGGCCAGCGCCTGGGCCACCGACTGGGCTACCGCGCTGCCGCGGAACTGGCGGGCCGAGAGGTTGACGGCCACCACCGGCGGCGTGAGGCCCTGGCCGCGCCAGGCCTTCACCTGGCGCGCCACCTCCTTGAAGAGCCACTCGCCCAGCGGCACGATCAGCCCGGTGTCCTCGGCCAGGGGGATGAAGCTGTCCGGGAAGACCAGTCCCATCTCGGGGTGCTGCCAGCGCACCAGCGCCTCCAGGCCGCAGATGCGGCCGTCCGCGAAGCTCACCTGGGGCTGGTAATAGGCCACCAGCTCGCCGCGCTCCAGGGCGTGGCGCAGGCTGTTCTCCAGGGTCAGGCGCTCGAAGGCCCGCGCGTTCATGGCCGTGGTGTAGAGCTGGTAGGTGTTGCGCCCCTGCTCCTTGGCGCGGGCCAGCGCGGCATCGGCGTTGCGCATCAGCGTGGCGGCATCGGCGCCATCGGCCGGGTAGAGGGCCAGGCCCAGCGACAGGGTCAGGTGGGCCTCCTGGCCGCCCAGGTCAAAGGGCTGGCGGAAGCTGTCCACGATGCGCTGGGCCACCTGGGCCGCGGCCTCGGGCCCGGCCACGGGCAGGCGCACGATGAACTCGTCGCCGCTCAAGCGGGCCAGGCCGGCATCGCCGCCCAGCACCTGCCCCAGCCGCAGGCCCACCGCGCGGATGCTGGCGTCGCCGGCCTGGTGCCCCAGGGTGTCGTTGATCTTCTTGAAGCGGTCCAGGTCCATCACCAGCACCGCCAGGCAGGCGGCCGGGTCGCCGGCCTCGCGGGCCCGCGCCAGCTCCAGCGCCAGCTGGTCCTGGAAGAGCACGCGGTTGGGCAAGCCGGTGAGCGGGTCGTGCAGGGCCTGGCGCCGCAGGTCCTCGCGGGCCTGGTCGCGGTCGCTCAAGTCGCGCACCGCGCTCACCAGGGCCGGCCGGCCCTGGTACTGGCAGCGCCGGGTGCTGAACTCCAGGGCCACCGGGCTGCCGTCGCGGCGGCGGCCCTGCACCTCAAAGAGGTCCTCGTCGCGCGCCTCCAGATGCTGGCGCAGCAGCCCGGCCTGGGAGGCATCCACCAGGGCCATCACCTCCAGGCCCTCCAGCTCGCCGGCCCCGTAGCCCAGGGTGCGCGCCAGGGCCAGGTTGGCCTCCAAGATGCGGCCCTCGCGGTGCACCACCACCCCGTCGAAGGCGGCCGAGAGCAGGCTGCGGTAGCGCTCCTCGCTCTCCATCAGGTCGCGCTGGGCGCGGCGGCGCACGGTGATGTCCTTGAAGAGCAGGATGACGCGCAGCGGCGCGCCGGGCAGGTACTTGACGGCCAGCTCCAGGTCCACCCGGCTGCCGTCGGGCCGCTCCACCACGGTCTCATAATGGTCCGGCTCGGGCAGACCCCGCATGCGGTTCTCACGGCGGGCGTAGACCTCCTGGCGCTGCTCCGGGGCCACCACCTCCACCAGGCTGCCCAGCGCGCCGATCTCCTGCGGGCTGTAGCCGATGATGCGCCAGGCCGCCTCGTTGGCCAGCAGCACCTTCCAGTCCTCAAGCAGGGCGAAGCCCTCCCCCAGGTCGCTCTGGGCCTTGAGCAGGCTCTGGGTGAGGTCATCCTGGGCTTGCAGGGCCTGCTCGGCGGCCTGGCGCCGCGTCAGATCCTCCACCATGGCCAGCCGCGCTGGGATGCCCTCGAAGGCCAGCGGGCTGGTGGTGAGCTCCACCTCCAGCACGCCCTGGGCGCTCTTGTGCTGGCTGCGGCCGGGCGTGAAGTCGGCGCGGCCGTCCATCACCCGCAGGTCGCGCATGGTCATGGCCAGCAGGGTGGGGCGGTCCCAGCCATAGAGCTTGAGCGCGGCCTGGTTGGCGGCCAAGAGCTTCAGGCTGTTGATGCCATAGACCAGCATGGGCGCGGGGTTGGCCTCAAAGACCGTGCGCCAGGCCTCTTCGCGGCTGGCCAGCTCGCGCTGCAGGCGGCGCTGCGCGCTGATGTCGTAGCCCACCAGCAGGGCCATCTCGCGGCTGCCCTGCGAGAGCTTGGCAGCCACCAGCTCCACGTCCACCCGCCGCCCGTCCGGCCGCAGCAGCGACATCTCGTAGCGGCCGGGCACGTCGCGGCCCGCCATGCGGTCGTTGTAGCGCTGCTGCAGGGCCAGGCGCATCTCGGGCGCCACCGCCTGCAAGAAGCTGGGCAGGGCCTTGAGCTCGTCCTCGCGCATGCCCATCAGCCGGCAGAAGGCGGCATTGGCGCTCAAAAAGCGGCCCTCGGCCAGCGCCACCACCGCCACGTCCCGCTGGTCCAAGAGCAGGGCCAGGGCCTCCTGCTGGGCCCGCTCTTCGGCCAGCGCGGCTTCCTGCTCTGCCTGCGCGCGGCCCAGCTGGCGGCGCTTGAAGAGGCCCTGCAGCAGCGCGGCCAGGTTGAGCGCCAGCACCAGCGCCACCGCGGCGAAGAACAGCAGCTCGCCCCTCATCGCTCCACCCCCACGCTGCAGTTGCGGCCCTGCGACTTGGCCTGGTAGAGGGCCTCATCGGCCGCCTTGACCAGGCCGGCGCTGTCCTGGCCGCGCCCAGGCACCAGGCTGGCGGCACCCAGGCTGATGGTCACCCGGCGCAGCGCCGATTCCGGCGCGTGCTCCAGGGCCAGCGCCTCCACGGCCTGGCGCAGGCGCTCGGCCAGGGCCTGGGCCCCGGCCGGCGGGGTGTTGGGCAGCAATGCCACGAACTCCTCGCCGCCGAAGCGGGCCAGCATGTCCCCTGGCCGGTGCAGCAGGGCCTTGAGGGCCTGGGCCACCTGGCGCAGGCATTCATCGCCCTTTTGATGGCCGAAATGGTCGTTGTAGCCCTTGAAATGGTCCAGGTCTATCATGAGCAGGGCCAGCGGGGAGGCTTCGCGCTGGGCGCGCCGCCATTCCCGGCCCAGGGTGGCGTCAAAATGGCGGCGGTTGTAGAGCCCGGTGAGGCTGTCGACCACTGAGAGGGCCTTCAGCGACATCACCGCGCCCTCCAGCTTCTGGGTCATCTCCAAGAGCTCCTGCTCGCGCTCCAGCCGCGACTCCATCTCGCGGCGCAGCTTGGCCGCGGCCAGGATGCGGGCCGCCAGCTCCATCTCGCGGGCCGGCTTGAGCAAGAAGTCGGTGGCCCCGGCATCAAAGGCCCGCCGGATGAGCTGCAGATCCTGCTGGGCGGTCACCACGATCACCGGCACCGCCTCCATGCCGGGCAGGGCGCGCAGCCGCTTGAGCAGGGCCACCCCGTCCATGCCGGGCAGCACCAGGTCCAGCAGGATCAGCTCGGGCGCCAGGCCCGGGCCGGCCGCCTGCAGCAGCTGCAGGGCCGACTCGGCGTCCTCGGCCTCGGCGCAGTCTTTGAGCCCGGCCTCGTCCAGCAGGCCGCGCAGCTGGGCCCGGGCCAGCTTTGAATCATCGATGAGCAGGATGCTCATGGCGCACCTGAAGGTGGGGGCGTCCCCCTGTGTGGATTTTAGGCCAAAGCCAGCGGAGGCGCAATCGCCCCGCCCAGCCCGGAGAAGCCATGCCATCGCCCGCCCGCCCCGCCGGGGCCGAGACCGAGCTCAGATCCAGCGTGCCCGCGGCCGCGGCCGGGCTGAGCCTGCTGGACTACCTCTGCAAGCGCTTCCGCTACCAGGAGCGCGCGGCCTGGCAGGCGCTCATCCAGCAGGGCCGGCTGACGGTCAACGGCCAGCCCTGCCAGCCCCAGCGCCGCCTGCTGGCCCGCGACCTGGTCGCCTACAAGGTGGTGCTCAAGGAGCCGCCGGTGGACACCGCCATCGCCATCCTGCACCAGGAGGAGGGCTTCTTGGTGGCCAGCAAGCCCGGCGGCCTGCCCAGCCACGCCGATGGCACCTTCATCCGCAACACCTTCATCGCCCTGCTCAACCAGCGCCTAGACCCCCGCACCCCGGCCAAGCTGGTGCACCGGCTGGACCGCGAGACCAGCGGGCTGATGGTGGCCGCGCTCAAGAAGGAGAGCCACCAGAGCCTCACCCGCCAGTTCGAATCGCACGCCGTGGCCAAAACCTACCTGGCTTTGGTGGAGGGCCAGCCGGCCCAGGATGCCTTCGAGGTGCAGGGCCTCTTGGGCCGCGACCCCCAGAGCGCGGTGAGCATCCGCCACGCCCTGCTCGCGCCCGGCAGCCCTGGGAGCGAGTCGGCCAAGGCATCCCGCACCCTCTTCGAGGTGCGCCAGCGCTTCGCGGGCCGCGCCCTGCTGGCCTGCCGCCCGCTCACCGGCCGCACCAACCAGATCCGCGTGCACCTGGCCAGCATCGGCCTGCCCATCACCGGGGACAAGCTCTATGGCCGCAGCGACGAGCAGTTCCTCAATTTCGTGCGCCACGTCAAGGCCGGGGGCGACCCCATGGCCTGCCCGGGGCTTCCCTGCCCCCGCCAGCTGCTGCACGCCTGGCAGCTCGAGTTCAACCACCCCACCCAGGGCCAGCGCCTTCAGTTCGAGGCGCCCCTGCCCGCGGATTTCTCCGCCTTCCTCGCAAGCCTTCAGCGCTGAAGCGCGCCCTTGAGGCGCAGCAGCTCCGCGTCCCCGGGCAGCAGCGCCAAGGCCCTCTGAGTCGCCGCCAGCGCCGCCGGGCCCTCCCCCAGGTCATACAGGGTCACTGCCAGCGCCTTGCACAGGCTGCCATCACCGGGCCGCAGGGCCACCGCCCGCTCAAGCTCCGCGCGCGCCTGGGGCAGCTGGCGCATGCGGTGGTAGCAGATGGCCATGCCCCAGTGCAGCTCCACGCTGTCATCGCCCAGGGCGCGCGCCTGCTGGTAGGCCTTGAGCGCCTCGGGCAGGCGCCCGGCCTGCACCGCGGCCTGGGCCTGCAGCAGGGCCCGCGCCGCCGGGCCAGCCGCCAGGGCAGCCGCCGGCGCGCCGGCGCCGGAGAGCCGGGCCTGGCTCTGCGCCACCAGGCTCAAGGCATTGGGCTCAGCCGGGTCCAGGGCCAGGGCCCTCTGCCCGGCCCGCAGGGCTTCGGCGAACTGCCCGCTGTTGAAGCGCCCCAGGCCCAGGTAGGACCAGGCCCGGGCTGAGCCGGGCTCAGCCTCCACCGCGCGCTGCCAATAGCCCAGGGCCTGGCTCAGGCTGCCGCGGGTCTGCGCCATGACCCCGGCTTGGATGAGGGGCCCGGCATCCCCGGGGCTCAAGCGGGCCAGGGCCAGCCAGGCCTGCTCGGCCTGGCCCCAGCGCAGGGCCTGCTGCTGGGCCTCGGCCAGCCGGCGGAAGCACTGGCGGTAATTCTCAAGCACCATGGCAGAGCCTGCCGCATCCTGGCGCCGGCTTGGGCCAAAGGCGCTGCGCAGGCTGTAAGCCGGCCAGGGGTCGCCCTGCGCAAGGCTCTGCGAGCTGAAGGGCGCGCGCGAAGGGCTCCAGCCAAGGGCCAGGCCGCGCGGCAGCAGGTGCTCCTGCTCAGCCTGGCCCGGCTCATGGCCGCCCGTCAGGTAAAGGGGCCTCCCGGGCTCCAGCTGGGCCAGGGCTGCCACTGTCTCCTGGCTGTTGAGCCCCAAGGCCGGCAGCGCAAGGCTTGGCTGATTCCGCGAGAGGCCCTCCCGGTACCAAGGCTCGCTCAAGTAGCTGGTGACAAGCAGGCTCAGGTCCTGGCGCCGGCCCAGCAGGAAGCGCGGCACCAAGGGGCTTGCGATGTTGATGTCCGAGGCGCAGAGCAGGCGCGCAGAGCGCGGGCAGCTGAGCAGGAGGTTGTTGGCGTAGTCCCAGGCCAGGAAATCCTGGCGCTGGTCGCAGAGCGGCAGGTGCTTGAGCCCCAGGCCCAGGGCCAGGCCGGCCACGGCCAGGCCCGGCAGCCAGGCCGGCCGCGCAAAGGCCGGGGCCTTGAGCAGGCCCGGGGCCAAGGCCAGGCCCAAGAAGCCCAGGCAGAGGCCCGCATGCGCGGGCAGCAGGTAGGGGTCCATCACCCACAGGATGTCGGGCGAGAGGTGGAGCCTGAGCACCACCGCGGCCAGCAGGCCCAGGGGCCAGGCCAGCAGGCTGAGGCCCAGCCAGAGCCGGCGCCAGAGCAGCAGGCCCCAGCCCAGGCCCAGCAGGGCCAGGCCCAGGGGATGGAACTCCGCGAGCAGGTCGCGCCAGGCCTGGCCCGCCAGCAGCAGGATGTCGCTGAAGCCCTGGCTCCCCTCCGCCGCCGCGTAGCGGGCCCGGCTCACCACGGCCCAGGCATCCGCCAGGCTGCGCATGGGGCCCCAGCTGAGCAGGGGATGCTGGCTAGCCCGCAGGGGCAGGTAAAGGTAGAGGGAGAGCCCGGCCAGCAGGCCGGCCAGGGCGGGGGCCATCCAGCGCAGGGCCGATCCGCGCTGGCGCCAGAGCCCAGGCCCCAGCAGCAGGGCCAGGCTGGGCAGCAGGGCCAGCTGGCTGGGCCAGTGCCCGGCCAGGCCCAGGCCCAGGCAGAGGCCTAGCCCGGCCAAGGCACGGCGCGGGCTCTGGCCAAGGGCCATGCGCTCGCGCGCCGCCAGGGCCAGCAAAAAGAGGCAGAGGCTGAGGGCCAGGTTGAGGGTGTAGATGCCGCCCTTGGCCGTGCCGGAGAGCGACCACCAAGTCCAGCCCAGGCCGGCCAGCGCGGCCAGGGCCGCGGCCAGGCCTTCCCTGCCGGCGCGCGGCGCGCCCAGCTCGGCGAGGATGCAGAGGGCCAGCAGCAGCAGCAGGCCCGCGGAGAGGGCGCCCAGCACGGCCGCGAGCTGGTTGAGGCCCCAGGCCGGGCTGCCGGGCCAGGCCAGGCTGGCCAGCCTGCCCAGCAGGGTGTGCAGGGGATAGCCGGGCGGGTGCTGGATGGAGAGCGTGGCGCAGGCGGCGATGGTCTCGGGCGAGTCGTCGGCGTGGAAGGCGGGGCAGAGGGTGCGGGTGTCGAGGGCGAAGAGGGCCAGGGCCAGGCCGGCGGCCAGCAGCAGGGGGCGGCGCATCAGAAGACCTCGCCGAATTGGATGTTCAGGGTCCACTGGTCCGGGGCCAGGCCCACATCAAAGCGGGCGCGCTGGCCCCAGTCCGGGGGCAGGGCCAGCCGCAGGCCGGCCTGCGCCGTGCCGCGCGGGCCGTGAAAGTCAGGGCTGGCGGCATCGCCCGCGTCAAGCCCGCAGGCGCCGGTGATGATCTTGTAGATGGGGAAGCGCAGCTCAGCCTGGCCGGCGTAATAGTCCTGGCCGCGGAAGCGGTTGTCGCCATAGCCGCGCAGCAGCTCCACCCCGCCCAGGCGGTAGCGCCAAAGGTAGCTGGGGTCGCCCCAGCTGGCCGCGCCCATGGCCCTCAAGGCCACCACCCAGCCCGGCCACAGGCTCTGGTAGGCGCGGGCCTCGGCCTCGGCCTGGGCCAGGTCCTCATCCTGGGGCAGCGAGGCCCAGGATGAGGGCACCCAGCGCAGCAGCAGCTGGGTGTAGCGTCCGCTGGAAGGGAAGAGCTTGCTGTCGCGGCTGTCCTGCCGGGCCAGCAGGTCCAGGGCCCCGCCGCTCTCATCCGGGAAGAGCCTCACCGGGTCCCCGGCCTCGGGCGCGCCGGTGCGCTCCACATCCAGCTCAGTGCGCCGGCGCCAGTCCAGGGCCGCGCCCAGGCTCCAATCCTGCCACAGTCGGTAGAGGGCGTAGCCTTGAAAGGACAGGTGGTCCATGCGGATGCGGAAGGGGTCGTTGCGCGAGGTCAGGTCCCCCTCCCCGTAGTAATAGTCGAAGCTGCGCTCCAGGGTGGTGGTGGTGCCGTAGCGCCAGGGCCCGGGCAGCCAGTGCTCGTGCACCACCGTGGCGCTGTTGAAGTCGCCCAGGTTGGTGACCCCGTAGAGGCTCAGGTTGTAGCCGATCTTGAGGTCTCGGTAGAAGAAGAGCCCGGCGCCATAGACCATGCCGTTCTTGTCATCGCGGCCGAAGAAGGGCGCCGCCGACCAGCCCTGGGGCTTAAGGTCCTGCAGGCGCAGGTTGCGGGCCCAGGGCACCACCTGGTCCAGGGCCATCTGCAGGACCACCGGCGCGGCGGGCTCGGGCTGGGCCGCGGGCTCATCGGCGCGGGCCGGCAGCGCGGCCAGGGCCAGCAGGGCCGGCAGCGCGAAGATGCGCAGGGCGGCAAGCATCAGAGGTCCGCGCCTTTCATCTGGTCCTCGGGCAGCAGGGTCCCGCCGCTGGTGGCGCTCTGCAGGTAGCGCAGCCGGGCCGTGGCGTGGCGCGGCTCCTGCTCAAAGGCCAGGCCGGCGGCCAGCTCAGGCCCCAGGTCCAAGAGCTGCAGGCGCCAGCGGGCCCCGGCCTGGGGCCGGGTGACGTCGATGCGCTCCAGGGAGGGCAGGCTGGACTGGCTCTGGGCCTTGAGGCAGGCCTCCTTGAGCGTCCAGCAGTTGAAGAAGAAGCGCGGGCGGGCGGCGGGCTCCTGGGCCTGCAGCAGGGACTGCTCGCCCGGGGTGAAGAAGTTATCGGCGATGGACTCATAGTCAACCTCGGGCCGGATGCGCTCCAGGTCGACGCCCAGCTCGCGGTCCAGGGCCAGGGCCAGCAGGCCCTGGCCCTCGCAGCGCGCCAGGTTGAAATGCAGGGCCTCGGCCGGGCCGGCCAGCAGGGGCTTGCCGTTGGGGCCCAGGCTGAAGCGGATCTGCGCCGGCTCCCCGGCGCCATAGAGCGAGAGGATCTCGCGCAGCCGGCCGCGGCAGGCGATGGCGCGGAAGCTGTCCAAATCGCGCGGATAGGCCTTGGCGCGCAGGCGCTCCTCGGGCGCCAAGAGCCCCAGGCAGCGCTCCAGCGCCGGCAGCTCCAGATCCAAGGCCAGGCGCCAGATGTGGATCTCGCCCGCGGGCAGGCTCACGCTGGAGCCGGCGTCCTCCCAAGCTGGGCGTGCATCGCTCATGGCCTCTCCCTGCGCGGCGCGGGCGCGCTCATGGGGTCCTCGGGCCAGGCATGGCGGGGATAGCGCCGCATGAGCTCCTGGCGCAGGCCCGGGTAGTGCCGCTGCCAGAAGCCCGCCAGGTCGCTGGTCACCTGCACCGGCCGGCCGCTGGGCGCCAGCAGCTCCAGGGTCAGGCTGGCCCTGCCCTCGGCCAGGCTCGGCGCCTGGCGCATGCCGAAGAAATCCTGCAGGCGCGAGGCGGCCCAGGGCTCGCGGCCCTCGCCGTAAT
>Ga0326728_10009214_pt1 | contig 23899 bp, 18 predicted proteins | sample MB3enrmetagenome_FD_207602 | JGI IMG/M metagenome (GOLD analysis project Ga0326728, IMG submission 207602) | Lab enriched peat soil microbial communities from McLean, Ithaca, NY, United States - MB31MN | ecosystem: Environmental > Terrestrial > Soil > Wetlands > Peat | place: USA: New York... | reverse complement strand
CACCCCAGTTGTGGCGGTAGCTCACATGTTCGAACTCTCGACCGAACAGTGGGTGAAAAGGATGGGTCACCCGGAAATACTCCCGCGCCCCGTCACCATCGGGTGCAGTTGACGGCTTGAGCCAAAGTTGAAGGCGAGCCAGCAATGTGGAGATCTGGGGGTATGAAACCGGAGTCTGTGTCGCCGGAACCCCCCGCTCCGAGATCCCGTTTCCGCGGACCGTATCGGGTGCTGCTCAGTCTGGCGGTAGTTTTCGTGACTGTCGTATTCGTCTTCCCTATCATTTTTAAGCCCGGAGTCGAACCGCCCACCGAGTTGCAATTTGGGACCCCGTTTTCGATGGCGGTCCAGATTTCAAACCAGAACGTGACACCGCTCACGGATGTCGAATACAGTTGTGAGGTTTCGAAGCTGACGCTGGCGAACGGCTCCGCAGTCAGGGATGCGAAGGTCCTCATCCGAGGTGCCATTCGGAAGATTCAGGGCCGTCAGGCGATCCCAGCGCGCTGCGAGACCGCCTACATCGTGAATGCCCCGCTCAAGGCGGTCGAATACAAACTGACGCTCGCATATCGGACGTACCCTTGGCCGCAACACCGCACCAGCGTGTACCGTATTACCGCTCAGATAAACAGCAATGGCCAGGTCACAGGATGGAAGTTAGATTAAGCTGTCGAATTGAGCGGGTCCGTCCCACCTGACACCAATATCGTCAGCCAGCCCTCATTCGTGGAGTTCGCAGGCTGGGATCCCGACAAGGGATACCACAGTGGTCCGGTAATCGAAGCTCAGGCCGCCACGGAAACCTGCGGTACGCGCCGGATCAGGTCTGTAAGCTCTTCGCGGTTCGCCGCGCCGATGGTGAAGCAGTCCAGGCAATCGAGCCCCAGCACGAAGCGCAGCGTTTCGTCGATGCGGTTCCGCAGGCGGCCCTCACCGAGGATCTTCATGCCCAGAACGCCTTTGCCGGCCGCTTTCGACTGGCGCAGCACCGCTACGACCTCAGCCACGTTGGTCGAGTCCATCCTCACGCCGGCGACATTGATGCCCTGCAGATGCACCTTGCACCAGGGCGTCTTGGCGGCTGTCTTGAGCGCGTCGAGCGAATGGATGGATACACCGTGGGTGCGTATGGTGCCTTTCTCGCGCGCTTCCGAAAGCACGTCCATGATTCCCTGCATTTCCGTCGGCCAGTTGGGCGTGTGCATCCCGTGCAGCAGGACGATGTCAATGTAATCCGTCCCCAGTTCCTGCCGGTAACGGTCCAGAGCGACCTTCATGTCGGCGCCCGTGGTGCGCACATCCGTCTTGGTCAGAATCGTCACTTTCTCCCGCGGGACGCTCTTCAAGGCTTCCCTGATATGGAAATGCGTCTTGTAGGCGTCGCCCGTATCCCAGAAAAACTGCCCCTGGTCAAAGGCGAATTTGAGGTAGTCGGCCACGCCCTGGAGCCCCATTTCGCGCTGCACGTTGCCGGCGTTGGTGCCCAAGCCGACGGCCATCCGAGTCACCTTGATCTTGTCCTCCCCCAGGTAGAGGACATCGTTCGCCTTCCGAGCGGGTGCGCCGCGGAGCCATTCAGGTCTCCCTAGCGCCGTAATGAGGGCGGCCCCGGCCGTCCCGTAAGCCGTCTGGAAAAAACTGCGTCGATTCATCGCCATGTCTGCCTCCCTTGCTGCGCCGGTGATGGCCGGCGGCCGTGCACTGAGCCGGAATGCCCATTTTGGACTCCCGCCTCTTAAATAGTTTACACCCGGACGCGATCCTTTGATCCAGCGAGTTGCCCCGAGTTATCCGGTACCGGCCACAGGCTCGGCCGCGGCTTTCGCTGCCTTTCTGGCCTTCGACCAGATGGTACGCCAGCACCTCGGCGACCCGTCGGACGTCGCCGCAACGGTCCGGCCCACCTTCCAGGTGCGGCGTAAAGCGGCCGGGGGGCCATGCGAGCTGGTGCAGTTTCCCAGATCCGGACCTAACCGGTCAACTTGTGCCCGATCAACACGGTAGTATTTTAGTGGCCAGTTGCCACAAAAGCCTCTTGCTATCCGCACCTTCATTGTGCAGAATGGCGGGCGCAACAAAAAGGACAACCGGGGAGTTGGTCCAGCAACGCTCGGGCAATCCGGATGCGGAGGGTTGCGATGGAGTTTGGATTATGCCGCTCGGCCCGCGTGCGACGAGCCGCGGGGTTGGAAGTCGGGTGGAATCTCCGGGGCGCGTAGCTCCAGTCGGCCCGCGCGGGCAGAGGGGGAAAACGGTTTCGCTCGGATACCAGGAAGCCGTAAGCCGCGATACACAACGGTGTTTCGCCAGCTTCACCAGAGCCTTCAGGGCAGTCCGGGCGGGCAGTGTCGAGACCCAGTACTGGGTGGGTTCGGATTCTTCTCGCGGCCACTCGATCAGCAGCCACTCCTCCACAGGACCAATGTTCTTCCTCGCCGTCAAAACCCGGCTCCGGACCTGGCTCAGCAGGGCCTCGTCAGCCCACGGTGCATCGGCCACCAAATGATGCAACGATTGGTGCATCCGCCGGACTGCCGAAGCCTGTTGCAGATCCAAGCCGAGTGTCGCCAGGGAGTTCTGGCCAAGCAGCGGAATCTGCAGTTGTGACGCCTGCATGCACCGCGAGGTGCCGCATAAAGTTCGCGGTGAGATGCGCACCGACATCCAGTACTACCATCGGATGATCGCGGTGGTGATCGTCAGCACGCCCTTTCAGCGCCCTCCCCGCGTCGCTAACCGCGGTTTACGGAATCGCTGGCTGGGGGGTTGTAGGTGGATTGAACCGTTGGCGCACTGGTGCCATGATTAAGGGACGGGGCGACGCATGGACTTTTACCAGAAGTACGAACTATTGGATCTGTTGAAGGATGAGGGCGTCAAGGTGTTCAACGCCCGCGAGATTTCGACGGGGCGGCGAATCACCGTGTTCCTGTTCCTGGGCGAGCAGGCCCGGCTGCATGCGGACCTTCTGGAGCAGCTTCGTGCGTCGCAGCGGCCCGATCTGCTGGAAGTTGGAGATAACCAGGGGACTCCGTTCGTGGTGACCGAGCCGCTGGGCGGATTGGCGGAGCTGAAACAGAAAGTTGCGGCTTCGCCAGCGCCGCCGGTGACGCCCAAGGCAGGAAGGCCGCCGGACGCGTTTACCAGGGTAGGCGCATGGCACATACCGGCCCAAACGCCACCTGCCGCGACTGCGCCACCGGCGCAACCCGCACCGGGCGAGTTCACACGGCTGTTCCAGGCTTCAGCACCGCCCCAGCCCATAGGTGAAGCTGCGCCACCGCCGCCCGCTCCGACTCACGCTCCCCCACCAGCGGCGACTGCGCCACCAGCGCAGTCGGCTCCCGGCCAGTTCACGCGCATGTTCCAGGCCTCCGCACCGCCCCAGCCCATGGGTGAAACTGCGCCACCGCCGCCCGCTCCGACTCACGTTCCCCCACCAGCGGCGGCTGCGCCACCAGCGCCCGCTCCGACTCACGCTCCTCCACCAGCGAAGTCCGCCCCCGGTGAGTTCACACGGCTGTTCCAGGCTGCCGCAGCGCCTCAACCCATCGGCGAGGCCGCTCCACCGGCGGCAAGACCCGCATCGGGCGTTCTGCCGCCGGCACCACCAGCGCAGTCCGCGCCGGGCGAGTTCACGCAGTTGTTCCAGGCTTCGGCGCTACCGCCGCCGCTGCCACCGACTCGCGCTCCGCTGCCCTCCCCTGCCGCACCGCCCGTGCAAGCCGGAGCCGGCGAGTTCACGCGGTTCTTTCAGTCTCCGCTCTCCCAGGCACCGGCATCTGAACCGGTTTTCCCGGCACCGCCGGCAGGCGCGCCGCAGAAACCGGCGCCACCGGCGCCGCCATCACCGGTAGCTTCCGCTCCGGGAGAGTTCACCCGGATCTTCGGACGGGGGGACGTGCCCGCTGCTCCGCCGGCCCCCCGCGCGGGAGGGAGCGCCACCCTGAGTTTTCGCGTGCGGCCCGAATTCACACCGCCAGCCACGCCGGCGCCCTCCGCCGGACCGGGGGAATATACGCGGATGTTCGGGGCTCAGTCGGTCCCGCAACCGCAGCCGCCGGCGCAGGCGCCCCAGGCTCCGGCTGCAACCAGCGCACCCATAGCCGCCAAGAAGGTGCCCTGGCTCACGCTCGCGCTCATCGTGGCGGTGGTGGTGCTGCTGGCGGTGGTCGTAATCATGGCCTTCGTTCTGAGAAAGTGAGATGCAAATCGACGGCTTGGGGCGAAGCGGGAAGTTCGACGAATTGCGCGAATTTCTCCGGTCCGCGGGTTATACCGAAGAGTTCCTCTGCGAACGTTTCCAGATCGAGCGGGCCGAACAGTTCGAACTGAATCGCGGCAAGCGCCCGCCCCTGTCTGAAGCGGCATCCGAGGCGGATGTCTTGACGGCGCTGTTCCTGGCTGGAGAGTTCGTCTCCCTGGAGATTGCTGAGCGACTGATGGGCCGCGACAATATCGGCTTGCTGAGCGACATGGGCCTGCTGGCGATTGACGCCGCTGGCGGCCGGTGCCACGGAACCGTGGCGCTCTACCCGCTGGCGGATCTCCATATCGCCTCGGACCGCTGGAGCAGCCCCGACGACCGCCCCTTTGAGGCGCCCAACGACACGGTCTACCCGGCGTTTATCCCCAACACGCGGCTGTTTCTCGAGCATGTCCCGCTGGGAGCGTGCGGCAGTTTCCTGGATCTCTGCGCCGGCACGGGAATCGCCGCGATCATGGCGGCCCGGCAAGGCGCACGCGAGGCGTGGGCGGGCGACATCGCCGAACGATGCACTCGCTTTGCCGAATTCAACGGCCGGCTGAACGGCGTCGCCAACTTTCACCCGGTGACCAGCGACCTGTATGGCAGCCTGAGCCGGCCGGCGTTCGACCGGATTGTCGCGCATCCGCCGTACGTCCCGACGCTCCAGCCGAAGTGGATCTTCTTCGGCGGCGGCGAAGACGGCGAGGAGATCACGCGACGCATTGTCGAAGGCCTGCCCGCGCACCTCAACGACCGCGGTGTGTTTCTGGCATTAACCATGGGGACCGACCGGTCGGACGCCCCTTTCGAATCCCGCATCAGGGAATGGCTCGGAGAGGGCGGCCGGGACTTCGACATCGCGCTGATCGTCAGAGAGATCCATAAGCCTCACGATTTCGCCGCGCGGAACCGCGAGGAATCCGAGGCCTGGAAGAAGCTGTTTGCTCGGCTCGGCGTGGAATCGCTGGTCTACGGCTTCATCGTAATCCAGCGGAGAACCGGCGCTCGCCAGACGTTCACCGTACGGCGGCAGGCCAGCCCGGTGTCCCGCCGCGCACCGTGGGAGTGGCTGCTGGCCTGGGAAAGCGCTGCCAAAGAAGGCGGGTCGCGGCTGATCCTCGAGAGACCGCTCTATCGCGGCTGCGACGCCGAGTTTCTGGTGCGGTACCGGCTCGAGGGCAACGCCTGGGCGGTCCGATCATACACGCTGCGAACGGAATGGCCGTTCAGTATGGACTGCGACGCTCACCCCTGGATGGCCAACCTGATCGCGCTGTGCGATGGGCACGCCACGGGACGCGATCAGCTTCGGGTGCTGGTGGAGCACGAAGCAGTGCCCCGGGCCACTCCGGAGGAGGAGTTCGCCCGCGCCGCGGCCGCCCTGGTTTCCGGTGGGTTTATCGAAGTGGAAGGATTCAGGCCGCCTCGGGCAGGAGGATGATCAGCTCCAATTGAGGAGCCGGGAAATCGCCGGGCACGTAGACGGCGAGGTTGCGCGCCCTCCCGATGGCCTCCCACGCGACGCCCGACTGGCTCAGGCTGAAATACTGGTAGTTCAGCTTCACCGGAATCGAACCGGGCGGCTTGGGCACGTGGGTCAACGCAACGCCGGGTAATGCCTGCCGCACGAGGTGCTCGATGTGGCTGGCGGAACATACCTTCAGCAGGTAGGGCGCCCTGGAGATCAGGTCGGCCTGGTTCATGTCCGCCCCAATGGCGAGATACAGGCGGGTTCCGGCGAGATACTTGTCATCCGCCAGCGCAGTGGCATAAATGGAGGGCTGCACCAGCTTGAGCGGGAGGGAAACGAAGTTGGCCGGCACCACGGTTTCGAGCAGCGTGCGGACAATCTCGTCGAGCGTTTCGAAACAGCTTGTCAGATCGTCGTGGCGATACACCGGAAGGTCCCGGGGATGGACCTTAGTTGAAAAAGTGGTCAGACAGCCGGCGAGCGAAAGCATAGCTTCGAACAGCCGTTCGGGATGCCCGTGGCGGGTCTCAAAGAGGTGCCGGAATTCCGGAAAATGAAAATTGATGGTGTAGAGCAGCCAGAAATTGGCAATGTCCGCGGTCCCGAACTCGGCGAGGCTGAGGTTCTTCTGACGGCGAACGCCGGAGAGCATGCTGCTCTTGGTGGCCAGGATTTCAACCAGGCGCCGGGCGATGGCGGCGAGGTAATCGCTGGCCGCGAAGTCGAGCAGCGGCGGCACAAAATGGGGATCCAAGTCGAGAGCCCCGGACCCGGTTCGCCGGACGCGGGCCACCGGCAAAGAGGAACATTCCTGGCGCGAATCGCTCTCCGTCAGCAGGCGATAGTTCTTGCGAGCCACTTGCACGGGTTTTTCACTCAGGCCGGAGTTTTCGTCGCGCACCGTCACTACTTCAGCCAGGTAACGGGTGTCGGCGCGCTGATGGGGAATGGAAACATTGAGCCCCGAATGGCGATAGTTGGGAATCGTCAGGTAGACGTCGAGGGTATTCTGGTCGGGCGCAAAAGAGCCCGCCAAAGGAATGGACGGCGGCGCCGGCTCGGAAGCCGGGAAGTCGAACAACAGCCCATCCGGGAAGATTCCGGAGCCTTCCGAAATCCGGAACTCACCCGCCGCGAGCGCCTCCTGACTGATCTGGAGCATGACGAAGCCCCAGGGGTTGCCGGTGAGGGACTCCATCCGGAACTCGAGAGAACTCTCCACGAAACGATCCTGAGCCTGGAGGTGCTGCGGGCTCAGGAAAGTGCCCTTCATCCAGATTACCGGCTGAAGTCGCTTCATCGGATATCAAGTTAGCAGAACCGCGCGAGATTGGCAAAGGTGGGGTTTTGACTTGCCCGGTCGCTGCCCGGATGCTGCTTGACTCCCATTACGGTCGCGGGTATACTCAGACTCGTACTGCTCGGAGGGTTCGGACGGTCGGGGAGGTTCGAGCCGGGCGTCCGGACAAAGCGAAGATGGGCAACGGCGAGCGCGGAGGCTTGTTATTGTCGGTGGCCGAAGGTCCCGCTGCCTGCACACCGCACTGGAATTCGACCTCCCAGCTAATTACAACCGAGTTTGGCATAGACAAGCGGACACACTCGCGCGAACTGCGCCGGAGTCGTGACGAGTCTGACTTCCTAAAGGGGGATGTTAATGGCAAAACAAAGCACACAACATAAACTCGACCGGGTACGCCCGCCTCGCGTGCACGTCACTTACGACGTGGAAGTGGGCGACGCGATCGAGCTCAAGGAACTCCCATTCGTGATGGGGGTTCTAGGCGATTTTACGGGTCAGCCCGAGAGTCCGCTGCCCAAGCTGAAGGACCGGAAATTCGTGGAAGTGAATCCGGACAACTTCGACAGCGTGCTGGAAGGCATGAAGCCTCACCTGGCGTTCTCGGTGGAGAACAAGCTCAGCGAAGATCCCGAGGCGGGCCAGATCAAGGTGGACCTCCGCTTCAAGAGCCTGGAGGATTTCGAGCCCGAACAGGTGGCCCGGCAGGTGAAGCCGCTGAAAGAGATGCTGGATCTTCGCACCAAGCTGTCGGACTTGCGCGGGTCCCTGCAAGGGAACGACAAGCTCGAAGAACTGCTGCTCGACGCGGTGGGCAATACCGAGAAACTGGGCAAGCTGAAGGCTGAGCTTGCCAAGGGTGAAGGAGGCTCCAAATGAGCGATCCGCAACAGGCGGTGCAGGCGCAGCAAGCTCCCGTGGGACAGGTGGTCGAGCAGGGGCTGCTGGACCAGATCGTCGAGCAAGGCCGGCTTGCCAAGGATGTCTCCGGCCGGGAGCGCGGCAAGGACCTGGTGAAGGAATTCGTGGCCCAGGTGCTCGAGGGGTCGATGACGGTGTCCAGGGATGCGGAAGCCATGATCAACGCCCGCATCGCGCAGATCGATCATCTGCTGTCGATCCAGCTCAACGAGGTCCTGCACCATCCCTCGTTCCAGAAACTGGAAGCGACCTGGCGCGGGCTGAGGTACCTGTTGGACCAGAGCGAGACCAGCGATCACCTGAAGATCAAGATCATCAACGCCTCGAAGAGGGAGCTGCTGCGCGATTTGCAGCGCGCGCCCGAGTTCGACCAAAGCGCGCTCTTCAAGAAGGTGTACGAGGAGGAATTCGGGATCTTCGGCGGAGCGCCGTTCGCCGGTCTGGTGGGCGATTACGAATTTGGCCGCGGGCCGGAGGATATCGAGCTGCTGGAGAAGATCTCGAACGTGGCGGCCGCGGCGCACGCACCCTTCATCTCGGCGGCTTCGCCGGATATGTTCAATCTCGACACCTACACGCAACTGGATGCGCCGCGCGACATGGCCAAGATATTCGACACCACCGAATACGCCAAGTGGAAATCGTTCCGCGCTTCGGAAGACTCGCGCTACGTGGCGCTCACCTGCCCGCGCATCCTGATGCGCCTGCCCTACGGCAAGGAGACCAAGCTGGTGGAGGGATTCGGGTTCGAGGAGCACGTGGACGGGTCGGATCACAACAAGTACCTGTGGGGCAACTCGGCCTTCGCCCTGGCCGCACGGATGAGCAACGCCTTCGCCTTGTATGGCTGGTGCGCGGCGATTCGCGGCGTGGAGGGCGGCGGCCTGGTGGAGGGCCTGCCGGTGCACAACTTCTACACCGACGAGGGGGACGTGGCCATGAAGTGCCCCACCGAATCCCCCATCACGGACCGCCGGGAAAAGGAGCTGGCGGACCTCGGTTTCGCCCCGCTGGTGCACTGCAAGGGAACCGATTTCGCGGCGTTTTTCAGCGTGCAGTCGTGTCAAAAGCCGAAGCTCTACGATAGCGATGCGGCCAACGCCAACGCGCGGCTTTCCACGCAATTGCCATACATCCTGGCGGTGGCGCGATTCGCGCACTATCTCAAGGCGATGATGCGCGACAAGATCGGCAGTTTCACATCGCGTTCGGAATGCGAGCGCTGGCTGAATAGGTGGATCACCAATTACGTGACTCCGGACGACAGCGCGTCGGCGGCCGTCAAGGCGCAGTATCCGCTGCGCGAAGCCAGGATCGAAGTGATGGAAATCCCCGGTAAGCCGGGGGCCTATCGTGCGGTGGCGTTCCTGCGGCCGCACTTCCAGTTGGATGAGTTGTCGGTATCGCTCCGCCTGGTGGCGGATTTGCCGGCATCGACACGCAAGTAGAGCACTGGGGGCGGCCCGGCCACGGGGCGGGCCGCCAGTTGTTCCGGTGGGGTCAGCCCGTAGACGCTTAGAGGAGAACGACAGATGGCGATAGCCGATTTTTTCCTGAAAGTTGACGGTATTCCAGGCGAGAGCAACGACAAAGACCACAAGGGCGAGATCGAACTCCATAGATGGCACATAGGAGCAATCAATGCTTCCACCGATACGCCCGGCGTAGGCTTGAGCGCCGGCAAGGTGCAGTTTCATGACCTTCACTGCGAGATGATCGTAAACAAAGCTTCCCCAAAGCTGCTGTTGGCGTGCGCCCAGGGGACGGGCATCAAGTCTGCGGTCCTTACTTGCCGAAAGGCGGGGGGATCGCAGCAGGGATACCTGAAGATCACCCTCACTCAGGCGATGGTCACCTCATATACGACCGAGGGCAGCGAATATAAGACCGAGGACGTCCAAGAGCACATCGTGCCGTGGGACAAAGTCTCGTTTGCGTTCAACAAGATCGAATTCCAATACAAGGAGCAGAAGGCGGACGGGACTCTCGGTGGCCCTATCACGATGCAATACGACATCTCGGCGCAGAGTGGATCCTAGGGCCGGGCGCAGCTATCTATGAATTCCCGAGAGCTGTACGCAGCGGCGAAACTCGATGAGGCGGTGCGGGCCCTGGGATCCGAATTGCGGAACGATCCCACGGACGCCAGGCGCCGCACCTTCCTCTTCGAACTGCTGTGCTTCATGGGAGAGTATGATCGAGCCGAAAAACAGCTCGACATACTCGCCGACGAGGGGAAAGAGGCGGCCATGGGGACGCTGCTCTATCGTTCCGCGCTGCAGGCCGCCAGGACCCGTCGGGATATGTTCGAAAAGAAGACATTTCCTCTGGGCGCCGGGCCGCCCGAGGGTACGCCCACCGGCGGCACCCTGAACGGGCAGGCGTTTGAAACCATCGAGGATGCCGATCCGCGCATCGGCGCGCGCCTGGAGGTGTTCGCGGCGGGAGCCTACTTGTGGCTGCCGTTCGAGCACATCGCATCGGTGCGGATGGAGCCTCCCAAGCGCCTGCGGGACACCATCTGGATTCCGGCCATCCTTCAGACCGGACCCAAATGCAAGGGGCTGGACCTGGGCGAAGTGCTCTTGCCGGCCCTCACCCCGCTGGTGTCGAAGCATCCCCAGGACAATGTGCGTTTGGGCCGGGAGACGGTTTGGGAGGAAGCCGACGGCGAGACCGTGCCCGCCGGCCAGAAACTGCTGCTGGTGGACGGAGAGGAGATCCCCATACTGGAGGTGCGGAACCTGTTGTTCGCGGCATCTTCCGCGGCCGCGGAATAGGCCGCTATCAACCTCGCATGCCCCTGCGCGACGATCTGCTGAATCCCATCCCCGGCGAGAACCCCAGCGGCGAGAACCTGCGTTACGCCCCGGTCTTCGACAAAATCAAGGAATCGCGCCGCGAAGAAGACGACGCGCCACAAGGCGAGTGGAAGCTCGAGCGCAAGACCGCCGACTATGCTTTGGTGATCAAACTCGCCGGCGATGTACTGGCCACCAAGAGCAAGGATCTTCAGGTGGCCGCCTGGTTGACCGAGGCGATTCTCCGGAAGGAGGGTTTCCAGGGCCTGAAGGCCGGCCTCGAATTGGTGAAGGGACTGATCGAGAACTTCTGGGACACTCTCTACCCGGAACTGGAAGACGGCGACGCCGAGATTCGAGCGGCCCCTTTGGAGTGGCTGGGCACACGCATGGAGCCGGCGCTGCGCAGCGTGCCGCTTACCAGCAAGGGCGCGAACTGGTTTAAGTTCAAGGAATCGCGCACGGTGGGTTATGAAGCCGCCGCGGACACCGACACCAAGGTGGAGGCGCGCAACGCCGCCATCGCCGAAGGCAAGATGAGCGGCGAGGAGTGGGACGGAGCGGTGGCCGCCACACCCAAGGCGTTTTACGCCGGGATGGAGGAGACCCTCGACGGCGTTCTGGAGGTCCTGGAGAGTCTCTCGGCGATTGACGAGGAGAAGTTCGGCGACGTCGCGCCATCGTTCAGTCCCATGCGGACCACCGTGGAGGAGATCCGGCACACGGTTCACGGCCTGCTGCAGAAGAAGCGGGAGGTGGAACCGGACGAAGGGGCGGAAGCGCCGGTCAGCACGGAAGAAGAGCCTGCCAGCGCGGAAGAAGCGCAGGCGGCACCGCCTGCGCCACCTGGCAAGCCCAAGGCGCGAGGGGGCCCGATCGCGGCAGAGCCAGTCGATCAGGACGACGCGTTTCAGAGGGTGACGGCGGTGGCGGCCTACCTGCGCCGGAACGATCCGTCGAGTCCCTTGCCCTACCTGCTGTTGCGGGGACTGCGCTGGGGCGAATTGCGCGCGGCGGGCACGGATGTGGATGCCAACCTGCTCGAAGCCCCGCCCACAAGCGCCCGCCAGGCGCTCAAGAAAGCCGCTAACGATTCCGACTGGCAGCAAGTGCTGGAACTGGGCGAATCCGCCATGGGCCTCCCCTGCGGGCGCGGCTGGCTGGACCTGCAGCGCTACGTTTTCCGCGCCGCCAACGAACTGGGGTACTACCAGGTGGCTTCCGCCATCCGGGCGGAGGTGAATGGATTGCTGGCGGATTACCCGGCGCTGCGGCAGGCGGGCCTGCTCGACGATACGCCGGCGGCCAATGCCGAGACCCAGACCTGGCTGGACGAGATCGCTCCCGCTTACGCGCCGCCCGCCATGGAGGATGCCACGGAAGCGTCGTGGGCCTCTCCCGACGGCCAGCCGGAAGCCGTCGATGCCAACGATCTGGCTCTCCAGGCAGTCCGGTCGGGAAGACCGCAGGAGGGCATCGAGATCCTTTCCAGGGAAGCCACGGCCGAGAAATCCGGCCGCGGCCGGTTTCAGCGCCGGCTGCAACTGGCGCAACTGTGCATGGCTGCGGGCTACGAGCGGATCGCCCACCCGATTCTGGAACAACTGGCCTCCGAAATCGACAGCCGGGGACTGGAGGAATGGGAAGCCGCGTCTACCGTCGCCCAGCCGCTGGCCTTGCTTTACCGCTGCCTGGAGAAGCTGAACACCGCGCCGGATCTGAAACAGAAGGTCTACGACCGCATCTGCCGGTTGGATCCTTTGCAGGCCCTGGCCTGCGGGAGGTAAATGATGGCCAAAGCGGACCCCGACGTGGCCGTCACTCCAACGCTGCTCGACCGGCTCATCGATCTGGAACCCAAGGTGGCGGCGGACCCGCCGGCCAGCCGGTCGCAGTCGGTGCGGCAGTTGAAAGTCTCGCTCCGGCGCGACCTGGAGTGGCTGCTGAACACGCGGCGGATTCTCGAGGAGGCCCCGGAAACTTACCGGGAACTGCACCGGTCGCTTTACAACTTCGGCCTGCCCGACGTAACGTCGATGAGTCTCAGCTCGCCGCGAGACCGCCAGAGGCTGCTGCGCCTGGTGGAGCAGACCATCGCGATATTCGAGCCCCGTCTCACGGCCGTGCGGGTGCGCACCATCGACAGCACCGCTTCGGGGCCGCGAGTGCTGCGGTTTCAGATCGAGGCGCTGCTTAGAATGGACCCCGCGCCGGAACAGGTTCTGTTCGATACCTTGCTGCAATTGAACAGCGGGGAGTACCAGGTAAAGGGCGAATAACGTGCGCGACGAATTGCTCCTCTACTATGAACGCGAACTCGCGTTCCTGCGGCAGATGGGCGTGCAGTTCGCCGACAAGTACCCGAAGATCGCCTCGCGCCTGAGCCTGGAGCCGGACAAATGCGAAGATCCGCACGTGGAGCGGCTGCTCGAAGCCTTTGCCTTCCTGGCCGCGCGCGTGCACCTGAAGATCGACGACGAGTTCCCCGAGATCACCGAGGCGCTGCTCAGCATCATCTACCCGCATTTCATCCGGCCCGTGCCGTCGATGACGATCGCCAACTTTCGCGTCAACCCGGAGCAGGGGCAGATCGGCGGGGGGCTGAAGATTCCGCGCGGCTCGGTGCTATCGTCGCGGCCGGTGGGCGGCGTCCCCTGCAAGTTCCGCACCTGCTACGACACGTACGTGTGGCCTTTGAGCGTGGTGGTGGCGGAATGGAAGACGCCGGACCGGCTTCAGCCCGCCATCAAGGCTCCGGAAGCCGCGGCGGCGCTGCGCATCGAACTGAAGTGCTGGCCCGACATTACCTTTGAGAAGCTGCGCCCGAACCCGTTGCGTCTTTTCCTGAACGGCGAGAGCGGCCTGATCCACACTCTCTACGAACTATTGTGCAGCCGGTGCACCCAGATCCTGGTGCGCGACCCGACGCCGGGCTCGCGCCTGCGGCCGGTCGAGCTGCGTCCCGAGGCGCTCCGCCCGGTGGGGTTCGCCGAGGATGAAGGCATGCTGCCCTATCCGCGCCGCTCCTTCACCGGCTACCGCCTGCTGCACGAGTACTTTACGTTTCCGGACAAGTTCTTCTTTCTGGACCTTACGGGACTCGAAGCGGCCCTGGCGGGCGGGTTCAAAGACCGGGCCGAGCTGATCTTTCTGATCGCACCGTTTGAATTGGCGGACCGGCGCCAGGCCCTCGAGCTGGGTGTCACGGAGAAGACCTTTCAAACCGCCTGCGCGCCCGCGGTGAACCTGTTTGAGCAGACGGCGGAGCCGATCCTGCTCACCGAGCGGCGCTTCGATTACCCCATCGTCCCCGACATCCGCCGCCCCAACGCCACCGAGATTTTTTCCGTGGACGAAGTGGTCAGTGTCCGGCCGGGCACGCAGGAGCCGGTTCGCTTCGAGCCTTTCTATTCCTTTCGCCACGGCCTGAGGGGCAGCCGCGGGCAGGCCTTTTGGATGGCTTCGCGGCGGGCTTCGGGCCGCCGGGACGATGAAGGCACGGAGATGTTCCTCTCACTGGTCGATCTGGAGCAGCGGCCGGTGGCCCCGGACGTGGACAGCCTCACGGTGCGGCTCACGTGCAGCAACAGGGATCTTCCTTCGCGCCTGCCGTTCGGAATGGAATCCGGCGACTTCGAATTGGAGAGCGGAGCGCCGGTCCACTCCATCATGGCGCTCAGGAAACCGACGCCGGCCCTTCGGCCTCCCACCGGGAAGTCCTCTCTGTGGCGCCTGATTTCGCACCTGTCGCTCAATTACCTGTCCCTGGTGGCGGAGGGGCGCGAGGCCCTTCAGGAAATCCTGAAGCTGTACAACTTCACCAACTCTTCGTATTCCGTGAAGCAGATCGAAGGCATCACGGAGCTGAAGAGCCGGCCGCAGTTCGCGCGCATCATATCGGAAAACGGCATCACCTTTGCGCGCGGCACGCGGGTGGATCTGGAACTCGACGAAGAGAACTTCGTGGGCGGCGGCGCGTACCTTTTCGCCAGCGTCATCGAGCATTTTCTGGGGTTGTATGTGACACTGGCGAGCTTCAGCCAACTGAGCGCCTCGACGCGGCAGCGAAAGGAGGTTCTGAAACTGTGGCCACCCCGGGCCGGCTCCAGGATCCTCCTGTAAAGAACCCGCGGCCGCGATTCGCGGAACTCGAGTGGGTGCTTCGCGAGGAGCCGTTCGGTTTCGATTTCTTCCAGGCTGTGCGCCTGCTGGGGCGGATTCTCGCGGACCGGCAGCCGGTCGGGCAGTTCTCGAGCCCGCGCACGGAAATAGTGCGCTTCGGGACGGGCGCCGATATCGGGTTTCCTCCCAGCCAGATCGCCGCGCTCGACTGGCCAGAGGACGGGCAGCCGCTGATGCGCGTGAACTTCATGGGCCTGACCGGGGCCCACGGCGTGCTGCCGCTGTACTACTCGGCACTGGTGCGGGAGCGGCTGCGCGCGCGGGACGCCACGCTGCGCGAGTTTCTGGACATCTTCAACCACCGGATTCTCTCGCTGTTCTACCAGGCATGGGAGAAGTTCCGTTTCACGGTGGCTTACGAGCGAGGCGACGACGACCGGCTCTCGCCTCACCTGATGGACTTGCTGGGCCTGGGAACCGCGGGCTTGCCGGACCGCCAGCAGGTGGCCGACGAAGCCCTGGTCTTCCGCTGCGGACTTTTGGCGGCCCAGACGCGATCCGCGGCGGCGCTGAGGCTGCTGCTGATGGATTACTTCGAAGTCCCCGTGGAGATTGAGCAGTTCGTGGGCGCGTGGCACTCGCTGGAGAAAGACACGCAGTGCCGGTTCAGCGAAACCGCGTCGTACTCCGAGCAACTGGGAATGGGCGCGGTGGTGGGGGATGAGGTCTGGGATCAGCAATCCACGGTGCGAATTCGCCTGGGTCCGCTGACGTTGGAGCAGTACCGGGATTTCCTTCCGGACGGCAGCGCGCACGCGCCGTTGCGGGCGCTGGTCCGCTTTTTCGCCGGAAATGAATTGGATTTCGAGGTGCAGTTGGTACTGCGCAAGGAAGAAACGCCGGCCTGCGAGCTGGGCAGCGAAGGCGCCGCCGGCCCCCGTCTGGGCTGGCTGACCTGGGCCAAGACCGCGCCGCTCGCGGAGAACCCGGATGACAGCATCCTGCGCATCTGATGTGGGGCAGGCGGTGCCGCCTGCCTGTAGGCAACGAAATTGAGGAGCCTGGAATGAGCGTAAACCTGAAGTCACTGATCGGAAAACTGAACGCCCCGACGCGGAGCACGCTGGAAGCGGCGGCCGGCCTGTGCCTGTCACGCACACACTACAACATCGAGATCGAACATTACCTCATGAAGCTGATGGAAACCAGCGATACCGATGCGGCCCGCATCTTCCGCCACTTCGAGGTGAACCAGTCCAGGCTGGCGGCGGAGTTGACCCGCAGCCTGGATAAACTGAAATCCGGCAACGCGCGCACGCCCGCCATCAGCCCCACGGTGCTCCGCATGCTGACGCAGGCGTGGACCACGGGGTCGATCGACTACGGCGCGTGGCAGGTGCGCAGCGGCTTTACGGTGCTGGCGCTGGTGTCCGACGAGGAACTCGCCAGGATCGTGCGGGAGGTCAGCAAGGAACTGCAAAAGATCGAGCCGGAGGCGTTGAAGAAGGATTTCATCGCCATAGTCCACGGCTCGCACGAAGACGAGGTGACGGAAGAGGCGCCCGAGGCGGGAGGCGAAGGCGCACCGGGCCCAAGGGGCGGTCCCGCCGGCGGCAAAACCGCCAACCTCGATCAGTTCACCGTCAACCTGACGGCCAACGCCAAAAGCGGCAAGCTCGACCCGGTGCTGGGCCGCGACACCGAAATCCGGCAGGTGATCGACATCCTGATGCGGCGCCGCCAAAACAACCCCATACTCACCGGTGAAGCGGGCGTGGGCAAGACCGCCGTAGTGGAGGGTTTCGCGCTGCGCATCGCGCAGGGCGACGTTCCGCCGGCCCTGAAAAACGTCACCGTGCGGACCCTCGACCTGGCGCTTTTGCAGGCCGGGGCGGGCATCAAGGGCGAGTTCGAGAACCGGCTGAAAGGGCTCATCGAAGAGGTGAAATCGTCCCCCACTCCCATCATCCTGTTCATCGACGAGGCCCACACCATGATCGGCGCGGGAGGCCAGGCCGGCCAGGGTGACGCGGCCAACCTGTTGAAACCGGCGCTGGCGCGAGGCGAACTCCGCACCATCGCCGCCACTACGTGGTCCGAGTATAAGAAATACTTCGAGAAAGACCCGGCGCTGGCCCGGCGCTTCCAGGTGGTGAAGGTCGAGGAGCCCGAGGAAATACAGTGCATGACCATGCTGCGGGGCATCGCATCCTCGCTCGAAAAGCACCACAAGGTCCGCATTTTGGACGAAGGAGTCTCCGCCGCGGTGCGGCTGTCCCACCGGTTCTTGGCGGGGCGGCAATTGCCCGATAAAGCCGTCAGCGTGCTGGATACGGCTTGCGCGCGCCTGGCCCTGGGGCAGAACGCCACGCCTCCAGCCATCGAGGACGCCACCCGGCAGATCGACGACTTTGACGTGCAGGAGCGCGTGCTCTCGCGGGAGTCGGCTGCCGGCGCGGACCACGCCGAGCGGCTGGAACACATCCGGACGGAGCGGGCCCAGGTGGCCGCGAGGCTGGCCGAATTGAAAGCACGCTTCGAGAAGGAATCCGCGCTGGTGAACCGGGTTCGCGAGATCCGGGGCCAACTGGAAGAAGGCACGGGAGAGCAGGATGCCCTGCGCGCGGAACTGGAGAAGCTCAACGCCGAACTGGCGGCGCTGCAAGGCGAGACGCCGTTGATGCGGGTCTGCGTGGACGGCCAGATCGTGGGCGAAGTGATCTCCGCGTGGACCGGCATCCCCACCGGCAAAATGGTGAAGGACGAGGTTGAGACCGTCCTCAAGCTGGAGGGTCACCTGGGCGGGCGCGTCATCGGGCAGGACCATGCTCTGGAAGGCATCGCCCAGCGCATCCGAACCTCGCGCGCCGGGTTGGAAGATCCCAAGAAGCCCATCGGCGTGTTCCTGCTGGTCGGCCCCAGCGGCGTGGGCAAGACCGAAACGGCCCTGGCATTGGCGGACCTGATGTACGGCGGCGAGCGCAACCTCATCACCATCAACATGTCGGAGTTCCAGGAGGCCCACACCGTATCCACTCTGAAGGGGTCGCCCCCGGGCTACGTCGGCTATGGCGAGGGGGGAGTGCTGACCGAAGCCGTGCGGCGCCATCCGTACTCCGTGGTTCTGCTCGACGAGGTGGAGAAGGCCCACCCCGACGTCCTGGAGCTCTTCTTCCAGGTGTTCGACAAGGGCAGCATGGAAGACGGCGAGGGCCGCGAGATCGATTTCAAAAACACCATCATCCTGCTCACCTCGAACGCCGCCACCGACGCCATGATGAAGCTCTGCGCCGATCCCGAAACCATGCCCACTCCGGAGGGCATCGTGAAGGCCATCAAGCCGGAGCTGAACAAGATTTTCAAGCCGGCGTTTCTGGGGCGGCTGGTGGTCATCCCTTATTACCCACTGCGCGACGAGGCGCTCAAGAAGATCATCATCTTGAAACTCGGCAAGATTCAGAAGCGCCTCTATGAGAACCACAAGATCCACCTGGTGTGCGACGGCGCGCTGATCGACGAAATCGGGCGGCGCTGCACGGAGGTGGAAAGCGGCGCCCGCAATGTGGACAATATTCTTACCAACACATTGCTGCCGGAAATCTCGCGCCAGTTGCTCAGCCGGATCGCGGAAGGCCAGAAGCTGGAATCCATAAGAGTGGACATCGGCGCCGACGGAAATTTCGTGTATTCGTGAGAACGCGCTAAAGGATTATGGCCGCCGATAAACACCGATAAACGCGGATTGAAAACGAAGATTCTTATCGGCGTTCATCCGCGTTCATCGGCGGCCAGTTTGAAGGAGGCCCCACATGGCGGAGAAATATCTCGAAGAGAATCGTTTCCTGTACATCAATTCGAGCCTGGGTGCGGATGTGCTGCTGCTCGAATCGTTCACTGGGGAGGAGGCCATCTCGCACCTCTTCTGGTTCCAGCTCGAGCTGTGGTCTGAAAACGCCGCCATCAAATTCGAGGACATCCTGGGCCAGGGGATCTCCTTCGGCGTAATCGGGCCGGAGGGCTCCGAGCCGAGACACATCAACGGCATTGTGACCTCCTTCACGCAACTGCCCGGAACCTTTCGCCTGTCCCACTACCGCGCCACCGTGGCGCCCAAGATCTGGGTGCTGACGCGCAAGCGGAATTTGCGCATTTTTCAGGACAAAGATGTGCCCGATATTCTGAAGAAAGTCTTGCAGGGTTTCGATGTCGCGTGGGAGTTGCAGAAATCGTATCCCAAACGGGAGTATTGCGTTCAGTATCGCGAGACGGATTTCAGTTTCATCTCGCGCCTGATGGAGGAGGAAGGCATCTTCTATTTCTTCCGCCATACCGCCAGCGGGCACAAGCTGGTGATTGCCGACGATCCCGTATCGCACCAGGACATCCCCGGCGATGCGACCCTGATCTACGACGAAGTTACCGGCGGCATGCGCGACGACTTGCGCATCACGGGGTGGATGAAGACCCAGGAACTGGGCTCCGGCAAGAACACGTTGCAGGACTACGACTATGGCAAGCCCATGCTCGACATGATGGTGTCGCAACCCATTATGGACAGCGTACAGGTCGGCAAAGTCACCCACAAGCTGAAGGTGGGCGGAAACGATCAGTTCGAGGTTTACGACTACCCGGGCAACTACGGCATCCGGTACCAGGCGGTGGGAGACAAGTCTACCGGCACCGGTTTAGCCAAGACCGGCATGGAGGAAATGGAACTCTCGCAGTTCTCGATCCACGGCCAGAGCAACGTGCACTGCCTGATCCCAGGCTATCGTTTTACGCTTACCAGGCACCCCAACGCGGATGGGACCTATGTGCTCGGCTCGGTGACCCATTCCGCGGTGGAAGGCGACTTTCACTCCGGCGACAGGACGGTCAAGTGCCACTACGAAAATACCTTCACCTGTTTTCCAGTGGCGCTGCACTACCACCCGGCGCGCACCACGCCGAAGGCCCACGTGTGGGGCTGTCAGACAGCGGTGGTGGTGGGCCCGGCGGGGGAGGAGATCTACACCGACGACAAGGCGCGCGTGAAAGTGCAGTTTCATTGGGACCGGGAAGGCAAGAACGACGCCGCCAGCTCCTGCTGGATTCGCGTGGCGAGTTTCTGGGCTGGACAAGGGTGGGGCGCCATCCACATTCCCAGAATCGGCCAGGAAGTGGTGGTCGATTTTCTGGAAGGCGATCCCGACTGCCCGATTATCGTGGGGAGCGCATATAACGCCGTTGAGACGCCGCCTTACAGCCTGCCGGATAACAAGACCCAGAGCGGCATTAAGTCCCGCAGCTCGAAGGGCGGCGGCGCCGACAATTACAACGAGATCCGCTTTGAGGACAAGAAGGGCAGCGAGGAGATTCTCATCCACGCGGAAAAGGACCTGACCACCGAAGTGGAGCACGACGAGACTCGTACCGTTCAGCACGACCGCACCACCAACATCCAGAACGACGAGACGGTCACCATCCAGGGCAAGCGCAAGCATTATGTGGTGGGAGAGGAGCAGGTTCAGACCGACGGCGATCTGCACCTGACAGCCAGCCAGAACCAGAACGAAAAAGTGGGCATGACTTACAGCCGGCAGGTCGGCGTGAATATCTACGACAAGGCCGGCACGAATTATGGCATGGAGGCCGGCACGGCGATTCACTTGAAGGCGGGAATGACGGCGGTGATCGAGGCGGGGACGGCTTTGACCCTCAAGGCGTCGGGCGGATTCATCACCATCAATCCGTCGGGCGTGTCCATTCAGGGGAACATGGTGCTCATCAACTCCGGCGGGGCGGCCGTGCCCGGGTGCGGATCGTCGCCCACTTCGCCGACCTCGCCGGGGCAGGAGATTCTGACGCTGGCTCACGCGGCCGGGGGGGCAGCGGCCATGGCGTCGAGCATGGGTCAGCAGGCGGCGCAGCAGGTCAACGCGTCGGCTGCCATGGCCACCAATCTGGTGCAGAGCGTAGGCCAACAGGCGTTCGGAGCGGTGTCGGCAGCGGCGCAGCAGGCCTTGAGCGCGGCTGGGCAGATGGGACAGATGGCGCAGGGGGCCGGCAATCAGATTCTGAACCAGATCAACGGCGCGGTCGGGCAGGGGCAGCAAATGGTGAAGGACGCCGTGAATCAGGGGCAGCAGATGCTTAACGCCGGCGTCAACGCAGTGCGGACCAGCGTGCAGCAGGCGGTCCAGCAGGCCTCGAGCCAAATCGCGCAGCTCGAGAACCAGGCGGCGCAGATGGCGCAACAGGCCGAGCAGCAGTTGCAGGGCGTCGCCGGCCAGGCGCAGCAGATGGCTCAGCAGGCGCAGCAGCAGTTGCAGGGCGCCGCCAACCAGGCGCAGCAGGTGGCGCAGCAGGCCACGCAAGCCGGCCAGCAAGCGCTCAACCAGGCGACGCAGCAGTTGAGCCAGGCGGCCAATCAGGCGCAACAGGCCGCGCAGCAGGCTGCGGCGCAGGCGCAACAAGCCGCGCAACAGGCCGTCGGGCAGGCGCAACAGGCTGCGCAACAAGCCGCGGCGCAGTTGCAGCAGGCGGCGCAACAGGCGCAGCAGGCCGCCCAGCAAGCGGCCCAGCAGGCGCAGCAGATGGCGCAGCAGACCCAGCAGCAGCTCCAGCAGGCCACGCAAGCGGCCCAGCAGCAGGCGCAGCAGGCTGCCCAGCAGGCGCAGCAGCAGATTCAGCAAACTACTCAGCAGGCCACGCAAGCGGCGCAACAGGCCGGGCAGATGGCGCAGCAGGCCGCCCAACAAGTGCAACAGCAGGTGGGGCAGGCTGCCCAGCAGGCCGCGCAAAACGTGTCGAGCACCGCAGCGGCAGCCTATCAACAGGTGGGGAATTCCGCCGGCCAGGCCGCCCAAGGTCTTCAGAACAGCATGAAGGGTATGGGGCTGTAGGATAGGGGGGAATCGTTATGCCGCAAGGACCCGCAGCCAGAGTCGCAGACCCGGTGGTACATCCGCTGCCGCCGGTGCTGACGCCCGGGCCGGGAAGCGTGAACACGCTAATCGGCTTTCTGCCGGCGTGGCGGGGCATCCCGGCAGCCGCGGCGGCTGGATTGATGGCGGCCAAGCAGGCAGCCGATATCGCGGTTCAGACTGCGGAGGCCGCCACGCTGGCCGCCGCGGGGACTCCCGGCGCTCCGGCGGCGTTGGCGGCCGAACAGACGCTGAAGTCGACCATCGCCGGCAGCCTGGGCAGTTCCATTTCCTCTTTGGCCGGCGGCTGCGGAGCCGACATCCACGCGTGCACCACGCCCTCGCCAGTGCCGCCGCACGGGCCCGGGGTGGTGATAGACGGCTCGCCGACGGTGCTGATCAACAACCTGCCGGCCTGCCGGCAGGGCGACACCATCATCGAGCCGCTGGGGCCGCCCAACACGATCGCGATGGGGTGCATGACGGTGATCATCGGCGAGGCGGGCTCGGGGAGCGGAGGCGGAGGCATGGGCGCGCCGGGGATGCCGCAACTGCCCGGCATGCCTCAACTTCCCAATTTGTCCGCGCTGTCGAACCTCGCCGGCCAGGCGTTCGGAGCGGTGTCGCAGGCCGCCCAGCAGGCCTTGGGTGCGGCCGCGCAATTGGGCCAAATGGCGGCCGGGGCTGTCAACCCGGTGCTGAATCAGATCAACAGCGCGGTCGGTCAGGCTCAGGGCATGTTGAGCGACGCCGCCAGCCAGGCGCAAAAGATGCTCGACGTGGGCGTCAACGCGGTGCGGACCGGCGTCCAGCAGGCGGTCCAGCAGGCCAGCAGCCAAATCGCGCAGCTTGAGAACCAGGCCGCGCAGATGGCGCAACAGGCCCAGCAGCAGTTGCAGCAAGCGGCTCAACAGGCGCAGCAGGCGGCCCAGCAGGCGCTCAACCAGGCGCAGCAGCAGTTGCATCAGGCCGGGCAGCAATTGCAGGGCGTCGCTAACCAGGCGCAGCAGGTTGCGCAGCAGGCCGCGAAAGCCGGGCAGCAGGCCTTGAACCAGGCAACGCAGCAGTTGAGCCAGGCGGCCAATCAGGCGCAACAGGCCGCGCAGCAGGCTGCGAATCAAGCTCAGGCAGCCGCGCAGCAGGCCGTCGGGCAGGCGCAACAAGCCGCGCAACAGGCCGCGAAACAGGCACAGCAGGCCGCGCAACAAGCGCAACAGGCGGCACAGCAAGCGGCCCAGCAGGCGCAGCAGATGGCGCAGCAGACCCAGCAGCAGCTCCAGCAGGCCGCGCAAGCCGCCCAACAGCAGGCGCAGCAGGCGGCCAATCAGGCGCAGCAGCAGGTGCAGCAAGCTACTCAGCAGGCCACCCAAGCGGCGCAACAGGCCGGGCAGATGACGCAGCAGGCCGCTAATCAAGTGCAGCAGCAGGTGGGGCAATCAGCCCAACAGGCCGCACAAAATGTGGGCAGCGCCGCGCGTGGCTTACTCGGTGGGCTCGGCCGGTAGCAAGAGATCAAACCACGGACGAGCCGTCCCATTGATGCTCGGCGTCCGGGTAAAATGTTACGCTGGCGTCCGCCAGAGCCACCAACCATCCACCCGGCACTTTGGCCCGCTGGAGTGCATAGTGGCTCGAGTCCAATGGCTCCCATTGCAGCTTTGCCTTATTGGGGATGGGGACGGGCTCGCCACGCGCTGTCTGGTCGGCCGCAGCGCTTGGCGCTTCCAGCCCAATCGCGCCGGCATTCACGGCGGACACGAAGACTTCGTGACGGCACGAATACAGCTCCCGCAGGTAGTGGAACTTTTCACTATCGCGGTCGCTTTCGACATGCTCGATGATGGCGCCGTAGGGAATCGTCACCTCGGGACCGGTCATCGGCAAGCCCGTTCTTTGGTTGAGCTTGCGGGCTTCGATCGACTTGTTTAACGATATCTTGGCCAATTTGTCTCCTCCATCCTCAGGTTGCTGAGAGTATACACCAGAATGCCGCGAGCTATGTGAGCTTTCGGGAAGGCTGCGCACCGTATTTCTCTGGGAAATAGGTCAGGCCAAAATCCGGCGTACCGAGGTCCGACCGATGTTCAGGCGGCGGGCGATTTCGGATTTGGTGATGCCAGCCCGGTG
>Ga0326728_10009213_pt1 | contig 23900 bp, 28 predicted proteins | sample MB3enrmetagenome_FD_207602 | JGI IMG/M metagenome (GOLD analysis project Ga0326728, IMG submission 207602) | Lab enriched peat soil microbial communities from McLean, Ithaca, NY, United States - MB31MN | ecosystem: Environmental > Terrestrial > Soil > Wetlands > Peat | place: USA: New York... | reverse complement strand
CAGGAACGCCGCGCAACTCTCCTCGTCGAAAAATTCCTCCTGGAATTCGGCAAGCGACCGCGCCCTCGCCATCGGCATCCATCCTCGCGACCGCGACAAGACGGTCGGCCAAGGACACTACATCTAGCGCCACCTGAGTCAACGGGATAAGCCACCTACGGGCTTGCACCGCAACTCAGAATACCTTAAAGTGAGCGATCATATTAGATTTGGTGGGGGCAAAACATGCGAGTGATATTGGCGGCAGTGCTGGGGCTTGCGTTTGTTGGCGCCGCGTCGGCTCAAAATAATCAAAAGCAACAGGTGCAGCCTGCACCGCGACAAGGTATTCGCCCGACGGTGCAGCCGCGCATGCTCCCCAATCAAATGCGAAATGGCGTAGCTGCACAGGGCGCGACGCGGTCCTCTGGCGCGGGACAGCCCAAGCCCGGAGTTATTCGCGGCCCTGCCGGTGCGCTACTGAAAACAAAGCCCGCAAACGTCGTATTTAACCCGAAGCATAAGATCGGCGCCGCAGGAGCGCGGTACAACAAACAAGCGTTTGCCTTCCGCCGCGGCGGTCGGTTTTTCAAGCGGCACTATTACGTTGGCCCGGATGGTGGAGTGTATTTTTATGATGAAAGCATGTCTCCAGACGACCCAATGCTCGCCGCTCCGGATGCCGTTGCGGGAATGACGGTGTGTCCGCCAGATTCCGACGATTGTCAGGGTATGGGTGAAGCAACTGGACCAGGCGATGATGTCGCTGTCTCACAGTTTCCGCTTCCAGGAGAAACTCAGTATGACGCGCTAAAGCGAATTGTATATGCGAGTTGGAGCCCTCCACCAGCCGCGCCGGTCCTGAGGGGCGAGCTTTCCGTAGATGCCAACGGTCAGCTTGTGGCCTATCGGTTCAATGTAGAGAGTGATCCGATTTCGCTATCTACGATCCAGACTTTGCTAACGGTGCTCTCGTTGAATTCGGCGTTTTTTGCGATATACGCAAATGACGCGGCTACTAGCCTTGATGGACTAGTACGCGTCGGAGTCGAATTCGATCCAGCTTTGGCCAAAAGACGATAGAGCTGCCAAGTGCTGCGCCAGGTGGTTTATCAAATCACGTTGACACCCATTAGCCGGCCCCTTGTCAAGGGCGCGAATATTTTTTTGGCGGCGCCGGCCGCCAATTCTGTCGTTCGTTTCTTCAAGCAGCTGTATTCGAACCGCGCCCGTTTCTTCGGTCTTTTGGCTGCGTACGAAAGACTATTACGGTGACACGCCCGTCAATTCCTTTTGCACTCAAGGGCTGGCTCCTCGGCTTTCGTCCCGTTTTGCCCGGCGCCAGCCAGGTTCGGCCCTTGCGCCGCGCAAACCCGCTTCCTGAACTCGTGAACTTCTCCAATGGTTCAAACGCGAGGGGCCGCGGAACGAGCCGCCTTCACTCCTCCGCTTCCACGATGATGCCGTTCTGCGTCTCCAAGAGACGCCGGTAGAGCCCGTTCGGCCGCCGCTGCAATTCGGCATGGGTGCCGTCTTCGACGATTCTGCCGTGGTCGAAGACGAGAATGCGGTCGAGCCGCTGGATCGTCGACAGGCGATGGGCGATGACGATCGTCGTGCGGCCGGACGACAAGCGCTCCATCGCGTCGCGGATATAGTGCTCGGAAACCGAATCGAGGCTCGATGTCGCCTCGTCGAGAATGAGGATGGGGGTCGCCGCAAGAATAGCGCGCGCGATCGCTACCCGCTGGCGCTCGCCGCCGGAGAGTTTTATTCCGCGTTCGCCGACGAGCGTGTCATAGCCCCGCGTGAGGCCGTCGACGAAAAGATCGGCATGGGCGAGACGCACCGCCGCGGCGACGGCGTCGAGGCTCGCCCCGGGAGTCACGGTGACAGTGCACTTTTCTTTCGTCTTGGCGACAGGCGTCGTAGAAAGAACTCCGCGACGGAAATTAAGTGCACTGTCAACGCAACTCGCAACCGCAACGCACCGAGGTCGCTTGCCATCTGCCGGACGGCATTGCAATGGTCGCTAGATGCGCCTAGATAGGCGCAAACACGCGCCGGGCCGATGGCGAGCGTCGAGACGAACCGGGCCAAGATCGTCCGCCGCCTAGGAGCAGAAGGCTGGCGGCTGCTCCGCAGCGGCGCCGAGCACGACGTCTACGACCATCCGTCGAAGCCGGGCGTCCTGACCGTGCCGCGGCATCGGACTCTGTCGCCGGGCGTCGCCAGGCAGATCGCCAAGATTGCAGGTTGGGGATGAAAATGACGAGCTACATCGGCCTTGTCGACGGCAAAGCCGGCGCCTATGGGGTCACTTTTCCCGACCTTCCGGGTTGCGCCGCGATGGGAGCGACGATCGACGAAGCGCTTGCGAACGCCGCCGAAGCGATGCGCGACTGGGTCGATGTGACGGTTGAGAAGGGCGGCGCCGTTCCCGAGCCGCGCGCGATCGAGGAATTGCTCGCCGACCACGAGGTTTGCGAGGATATCGGCGCCGGCGCGCTTCTCAGGAGCGTTCCCTTGGTGCGCGAAACGGGCCGTCCGGTAAAGGCCAACCTGTCGATCGACGCCGGCGTTCTCGCGGCGATCGACGCCGAGGCGAAGCGGCGCAAGCTCACGCGCTCGGCCTTCATCGAATTGATGGCGCGGCACGCCCTGCCGGAAATGGCGTCTTAGCCGCCGCTCGCCGGGCAAATCGGTCAACGCCGCGCGGGGATCGTTGCGCGCGAGCGTTGCAAAGACGGGCGCCGCAAACTCTGACCGAGACCGCAGGAACCGGGTGGCGGGCGCGCCGCGCGGCTGGTTGGGTGAGCTCCCGACATCGAGGAGATCGCCATGGCCTTTCGCATCACCGGGCTGTCGCCCGAGCCGTTCCGGCACCTGTTCGGATTGTCCGACGACGAACTGGCCAGGCATGGCGTCAGGCGCTACGTCGTCGACAAGACGCCGGGATTCCCGTGCCGGGTCGAAATGCGCGACGCCGCGCCGGGCGAGACGGCGCTGCTGCTCAATCACGTTTGCCAGCCGGCCGACACGCCCTATCGGGCGTCGCACGCGATCTTCGTGCGCGAGGGCGCCGCAGACGCCTACAACCAGGTGGACCAAGTGCCGGAGGTCATGCGCGTGCGGCTGCTGTCGCTGCGCGCCTACGACGCCGACGGCATGATGCTCGACGCCGACGTCGTCGAGGGCGCCGACGTCGAGCCGCTCATCGGGCGTCTGTTGGCCAACGCCAATATCAGCTACATCCACGCTCACAACGCCAAGCGAGGCTGCTATTCCGGCCGCATCGATCGCGCCTGACGACCGCCGCGCCGGTCCTCCTTCCTCTTGCCTTTTGCCGCGCGCCCGCGCATAGGGCCGCGCGAACCTCCGCAACGCGATCGAGCGCTCCCCCTATGGGCTTCAAATGCGGCATCGTCGGCCTGCCCAACGTCGGCAAGTCGACGCTCTTCAACGCGCTGACCCAGACCGCCGCGGCGCAGGCGGCCAACTACCCCTTCTGCACCATCGAGCCGAACGTCGGCGACGTCGCGGTGCCCGACCCGCGGCTGGAGACGCTGGCGCGCATCGCCGGCTCGAAAGAAATCGTTCCAACGCGCTTGACCTTCGGATTACGGGGACATGATACACATTACCCGATTTAGATTACCGGGTGGGGGTCGCTGAGCAGAGGCGAGAGAAGCAAAGCGCCTTCCCGCTGCAACGCCGCCCTGCCCGGCCGTCGCAATTCGCCGTCGATCTCTTGGAGAGCAACCCTTTCCGATTGAAACGGGCTGTCGAGGGTCTCGACCGCCGAAGCGGCGCGCCCTATGGGCGCGCCCTTGACAGCCCGTTTCAATCGGAATTTTCGCGCCCAAGAGATCGACGGCGAATTGCGGCGGCCTCCCCGAGAGGGCGTCCGCTCGGCTAGACGCGGCTCATTCGGCGACGCGCCCGCCTTTTGCGCTGATCGAACGCGCGCGCCGCGGTTCGCCGATCTCTTGGAATTGTCGCTCGCCGAACAGGCGGCGCTCGACGGTTTCGACCGCCGCAGCCCCAACGGGCGCCCTCTCGGCGCGCCGGATTTCATCGCCATGGTCGAGGAGCTGCTGGGCCGAAGAGTCCAGCCGCGCCGGCGGGGGCGCAAGCCGCGAGGCGAGCGGCAGGGCTGAAACGAAATCGGGGAATCCGTATCCTGTCCCCGTTATCCGTTATCCGCCGTTATCCGTTATGCCGTTATGCGTAACCCCCGTAATGCCCATAGGCGGGCGCGCAATCCCGATCGGCCTCAGTTGGTCAAGTACGCGGCTTTGGCCGCGGTCTGGAACAGAGTTATCAGGTCCGCTCCCAGATCGTCGCCGATCGCGGCTTGATAGAACAAGCCCAGCGACGCGCAGGCCTGAAGGGCCGAGGCGATATCCGACTGGAACGGCGCGACAAATTGCTCGTAATACGTGTCGTTGGGCGTCGGCAGATAGGCCGTGTAGAGAACGGCGATTTTGATGCCGCGGTTCTTGATCGTCGTGCAGTAATCCGTGTCGGTCGACGAGGCGTTGATCTGCTGCACCAGGCGTACGCCGTCGAACGACTCGTCCTCGACGCCGTCGGTGACGAAGAATAGCACCTCCTGCGGCGTATCGCCGGGGACGTTGGTTCCGTTGCCGGGGTCGGGCATCGTCGCGTTGATGCTGCTCAGCGCGACGTCGTAATTCGTCGCGATGTCGCCCTGGCCGTCGACCTTGACGCCCCAATCGCAGGCGGCGGTCTGGCAGAGGTAGTTGTTCTCGTACATTTGCATGACGGTGAAATTCGGCGAGGCCGCGTTCCACCCGGACATGTAATTGCTCGTCAGGCCCATCACGAGGTAATTGTTGGCGTCGGCGCCGGGCGTGGCGCCGGGGACGCTCCACGGCGTGTCCATGGAATAGACCGCGAATTGATAGACCGGCGGTGTCGGTTGCGTCGAGGAAGTCCGCGCCGCGCTGGCGGTGTACATCAACGAATCGCTCGAACAACAGACGGCGCTGCTGAGCTCGTCCAGCCGCAGCGTGATGTTGTTGTTGCGCGCGAGCTGGTAGCCGTCGATCTGCGTCCCTTGCCAGGCCGCGCAGTACGAGTTCCCCGGTCCCGACATGGAGCCGTTGAGCGTCGGGGCGGAGTACGTGGTGGTCGAGCCGGAGGTCTTGGCGCAAGGATTTCCCTCGGTGTCGATATTGTTGGTGATCGCCTGATGGCAAGCGAAGGCGCAGCCCCCGTCCTGCTGCTGCGGGGTGAGGGAGACCATCGTGTTGATCCCCGCCTGCGTCGCGGGCAATTCCATCGACGGGGAGTTGTCGAGCAGCAGGTAGAAGTTGATGTTGGGAGCGATCGCCGCGCTCGCCGTCGACGTGCCGGAGAGTAGAAAGGTGGGAGCGCCGAGGACGCCGGCGAAAATGTTCTCGTTCTGCGCGCTGTAGGCCACCGTGGCGTTGCGAATGAGGGCGTTGCCGTTGGGATTGGTCACGGCGATGGTGACGGTCGTGTCTCCCGCCGCCAGCGAGGCGAGGCCGGCGATCTCGCCATTGAACACGTTCTGCGCGGCGGCCTGCGCCGTCGCGTTGGTTTGCTGCAACATGCCGGGCGTCAATGCGGCGAGCACCGCCGCGTCCGCCGCCGCGTTGAGCTTGGTGCGGACTTGCGCGGCGTGGGTGAAATCGATCGCCAGGCCGACGCCGAACGTCAGTATCGGAAGGATCAGCGCATACATCATGGCGACGTTGCCGCGCTGGTTACGGCGGAATCTGCGCGGGACAGGCATGGAAATGCAAAACCTCGGCGCGAACCAGCCTTGACTCGCGCCGACGCTTTCAGCGCTCAGGCGAGCAAAGGCGACGTTTCGGGAAACATGGCTCGAGCGGGCCATTGCGCCAGGGTAGCTTCATGCTGTCGGGCGCGGATCGACCGAACGCACCCGATTCTGGCGCCTTCGGCGGGAGTTTGCGCTGAGCTTCGGATCCGGGAAACACGGACCTCGGTTCGGCTGAAACGCATCCCCTGCCATGGCTTGTTTAACAATCGCCGGTTAAGTCTGGATTAAGGCCTGTTGACATTCGCTTCAACGCCATGACGACCGCGGCGAGATCGATCATGGCGTTGAAGCTCTGATCGGTCTTGTCGCACCGGGTGGCGATCCTGCGATAATTTTTGAGGGCGCAGAAGAAGTTTTCGATGAGATGGCGCCAACCGCACATGGCGAAGTCGCAAGCGATGGGATATTCGGGGACAGGATACACATTGCATAATATCGCGATCCGGCTATGCTGCCGTCATGGCCCGCCTTTCCCGCATCGTCGTTCCCGGCCTGCCTCATCATGTGACGCAGCGGGGCAATCGTCGACAGGCGCTGTTCGCCGAGTCGGGCGATTACGCCCTCTACCGCGATCTTCTCGCCGAGCGCTGCCGGGCCAATGGCGTCGCCTGCTGGGCCTATTGTCTGATGCCCAACCACGTTCATCTCGTTCTCGCGCCCGCCGGCGCCGACGCCCTGCCGCGGGCGGTGGGCGAGGCGCACCGGCGCTTCACCGCTTTCGTCAACGCCCGCGCGCGCACGACCGGCCATTTGTTCCAGGCGCGGTTCGCCTCGTTCGCGATGGACGACGCGCATTTGCTCAACGCGTTGCGTTATCTCGCCTTCAACCCGGTTCGCGCCGGGCTCGCCGCTTCGCCGGAGGCGTGGCCGTGGTCGAGCGTGCGCGCGCATCTTGCAGGGCGCGACGACGCGCTGGTTGAGGTCCGCCCGGCGCTGGAGCGCGCGCCGCGGTTCGCCGATCTCTTGGAATTGTCGCTCGCCGAACAGGCGGCGCTCGACGGTTTCGACCGCCGCAGCCCCAACGGGCGCCCTCTCGGCGCGCCGGTTTTCATTGCGATGGTCGAGAAGAGGCTGGGCCGAACAGTCCAGCCGCGCCGGCGGGGGCGCAAGCCGCGAGGCGAGCGGCCGGGCTGAATTGAAATTGGGGAATTCGTATCCTGTCCCCGTAATGCCTGTCCCCGTAATGCCCGGCCGCAAGCCGCAAAGCGAGCGGCTGGGCTGAATCTAAATCGGGGAATGTGTATCCTGTCCCCGTAAAGCAACGGCCACCCGCTTGGCGCGCCGGAATTCATCGCGATGGTCGAGAAGAGGCTGGGCCGAAGAGTCCAGCCGCGCAGGCGCGGGCGCAAGCCGCGAGGCGAGCGGCAGGGCTGAATTGAAATCGGGGACTGTGTATCCTGTCCCCGTAAAGCCATCTTCAGGGGCGCGACGACGCGCTTGTTCGGGTCGGCCCGGCGCTGGAGCGCGCGCCGCGGTTCGCCGATCTCCTGGAATTGTCGCTCGACGAACAGGCGGCGCTCGACGGTTTCGACCGCCGCAGCGCCAACGGGCGCCCTCTCGGCGCGCCGGATTTCATCGCGATGGTCGAGAAGCGGCTGGGGCGAAGAGTCCAGCCGCGCAAGCCCGGGCGCAAGCCGCAAAGCAAGCGGCCGGAGGTGATTTGAAATCGGGGAATGTGTATCCTGTCCCCGTAATCGCGTAATCGCGTAATCGTAATCTCAGCGACTCTTGACCTTACCCATGGTTTCAATGCACATTGCGCGATCCAGTTTTTCGTGCTCGCCGAGGAAGCCAGGTGACGGTCTCTGATAAACGCTATCGCGAACTCGTAGCGTCGACCGCGGCGGAAGAGTTGCGTCACTATTCGTACAAGCCGACCATTCAAGACAATGCCGTGCGGGAAAGGTTGGTCGCTGCCCGGCAGAATTTTCGCCTCGTGCTTGTATTGGGCGCGGGCGTTTCACTGCCTTCCGGCCTCGATACGTGGCAAACACTCATAAATAACGCAGCAAGTTCTATGTATGCCGACAGCGCCACGCCTGACGCCCCTTCTATCTTATTCGCAAGCAGCCGCTCACCGATAATCCAAGCTCGCTTTTACGAGCTTTCCGCAGCGACCAAGACCGCATTCCGATTGTATTTATACGAGGCGCTTTATAAGAATTACAAACCGTCCGTTGAAAACCTCGTCCTTGAGGTGATAAGTAAAATGATACTTGGCTTAGACGGTGGGTCGATTATACCTGAAATTATCACTTACAACTTTGACAATTTGCTCAAATTAACTCTTCACAAGTTAATAGTTGAGCAACACCTCCCAAAGCGCGTAATTCCGATTTACTCGGAAGACAGTTATCGTAAGGGCGCGCAACCAGGTTGTATACGGGTATATCATCCTCATGGGTATCTCCCTTATCGCGGAAAATTTACTTCAGTATCGCAAGTACCAATAGTTTTCTCGGAGACAGACTATCACAGGGATTTCCTAGTTTATTCATTCTGGGCAAATCAAAGTCAATTATCTATGTTTGCGAGAAATTCATGCCTATTCATTGGATTGTCATTCGAATGCACAAATATGAGGCGATTGCTCGACTACGTAAAGTTTCGATCGTCCTTAAGGCATTCGCATGGAGCGTTCATGTGAATGCATGACGATCGTTCTCAACACTTGGAAAACTATATTATCGAAACAGATTTGAAATCATTCGGCGTCGACCCGATATGGATTACGAACTATAGCGACATTCCGAACTTTCTTGCCTCAATTACCGCATGATAATAAGCTCATTCTTCGCCGCCGTTGCTACAAGCTGATACCATATCATCAAAGAGTCTGAAGTAATGTCCCTGTAGTGCAGGTGATATAGAAGACGGCCCATGGTCTTCGGAGCGAGTATAATTTTGTCGCGCTTGGCGTCGGTTGCCAAGAAACTAAGCGAACTATGGATCGCAAAATATTCGTTAATTAGAAGGGTGGTCTCTTCCTTGTCGAAGCGGGAAAGAAATTCTGCAGAAACAACCGGGCGGTTTACAAAATGGATGGGGCGCAATTTGACTAACCACTTTGTAAAGTACGTCGCCCGCTTAATTGCATCAGAGAACCGACGCTCCTGTGGCTCTCGCAAATGATAGACTTTCCAGCGCCAGATATCATCCATCGCGCTGATACTTACATTCATCAGTACTAACGGGTCGAATTGTAACTCCCAAGTCGGGTGTCGCGACTTAAAGAACTCCAAATACTCTTGACAGCATTCCGAGAAATAACCGAAGCGTTTCCTAATTTCATCTCGGGTAAAACGTGGAATATAGTCCGAGGGGAGTGTAGTGCTCATATCAGAAATCGCCCTACCTGGGGCGACCGCCGCCCCCAAAGGTTCACTTCGATTTCGGGGGGGCAGTGAGAAATTCTACGCCTCGCTCAAAACTTTCAAAGGACTCGGGGAGGCTTTCAGAAAAACGCCGATGGTCCTCGTCCTCGTTCCACGGATCGCTGCTGTTTCCTTGGCTAGCTTCCATGATCCGGCGAGGGCAGGAATCAGGAACATCAACGGCGTCGAAAATTTTTTCCATCTCTCTACGAAACTCAGACAGCTTTCGGGGTTCCATGTCGCCCTCCTTCGTGCAGGCTCACCCCAGTTTTCACGCCGCCGGGGCACCGTCAGCACTTATCCATAGGGCAGGACATGCGAAGCCGTGCCGCCACGCGGCGGCCGCGCCCGGATGGTGCGTACAAAACACCATTTCCCGCCCGAGTCAAACGTTTCGGTAGTGGGCCAGCAAATTAAGGCAGCGTGATTTTCGCCCTAGCCGTCTGGCCGTTCTCGCTTCATAATGCGAGCATGGTCAAAAAGCATCCCAAGCGCCCGAAAGATTTCAGCCAAGCGGCCAAGCTCGTTGTCGATATAGCGAGCGGCCAGGTCGCGGACCGTGAACTGACGGCCGAGGAACAAGGCAAAGACCCGGCGGCGGTCGCGCTCGGGCGGCGCGGTGGTCTCAAAGGCGGCGTCGCGAGGGCAGCTAAGATGACAGCGGAGCAGCGCCGCGAAAGCGCTCAGAAAGCGGCAAAATCTCGCTGGGGGCGCGAAAATTAGTCTCTGCTTTTGATAGATTTATCTTGACATTTCGTGACCGGTCACGCATAATGGCCAGCATGAAAAGGCTGGAAAAGACAGACCGCGCTCACATCCTTCACCTTCTCTGCGAAGGAATGAGTATCCGCGCCGTCGATCGCACAACCGGCATCAGCAAAACGACCATCACGAAATTGATTGTCGATGCTGGCATGGCCGCCGCTTGGTATCAGGACCGCGTTTTCCGCAACCTCACATGCAAGCGAATTCAGGTCGACGAAATTTGGAATTTCGTCTACGCGAAGCAAAAGAACGTGGCGACCGCGAAGGCCGCCCCCGAAGGTGCCGGCGATGTGTGGACATGGACCGCCATCGATGCCGAGACCAAGCTCATGCCGTCATGGTTCGTCGGCGGTCGAGATAGCGACTCCGCGATCATCTTCATGGACGATCTCGCTTCGCGGCTTGCCAATCGGGTTCAGCTTACCAGCGACGGCCACAAGGCGTATTTGGAAGCGGTTGAAGGGGCGTTCGGCGCGGACGTTGATTATGCGCAGCTTGTGAAGCTCTACGGCCCGACCTCAGAGGGCGCCAAGGGCCGATACAGCCCCGCTGAGTGCATCGGGGCTCACAAGGCACCGGTCGAAGGAAACCCCGATCCAAAGCATATCAGCACCTCGTTTTCCGAGCGCTCCAATCTCACGATCAGGATGCACACAAGGCGCTTTACGCGACTAACCAACGCCTTCTCGAAAAAGGTCGAAAACCACGCGCACGCGGTCGCGCTGCATATGATGTATTATAATTTCGTCCGCATTCATCAGACGCTCAAGACGACTCCCGCGATGGCCACTGACGTGACTGATCGGCTGTGGGAAGTAGCGGATATAGTTGGCGTGCTCGAGGCCTGGGAAGCCTCACTACATTAAAGACGATGCTAAAGCGAAGACCGACTATAGAGAGAGACGTTGAATACGTATTGCCCTATTGTGCTGCTTTATGTTCCAGCGCTGTTTTTAGCATTATAATATGCGATTGCGCCGTTGTTATCCATTCACTAATACGAGCGGTAACATTGTTTAGTTGCACGATTCGCGGGATAAATGCCGACGTCCTTTGCAAGACTTGTTGAATTGTACAGTTTGATTGTTCTCCTTGTTCTCCATTAATAATTGGTCTATAAATTGGTCTATACATAATCAATGAAGTATAATCTTGTAACGTGATAATCAACTCAAACATGTTGTTATCCGACCGGTTAGAGTCGTCTATTAATGTCATTAGAACAGTTCTGTCATAATCGTGGCTTCTCATAAACTGAGCCAGCGTGTTATTAAAACTTCTGATATCGTCGATCAAAGATGGTGCCTGGTCTACTACCGAACAGTCGTCTTTTATAACAGGAAGTGAATTTCCCGCGCGTTGTAAAACAGGTATAAAACCATCTTGCGCGGTTTTAAATATCGCATAAAGATCAGGCAACTCAGCGAGAAGACGATCGGCATCAGCCTTGTTACTTGGCACCAATGCTGCAGCCGACCACTCGGATGATTGAGCAGTAAGCGCCGCATTTTGCTCCCTCGCGGTGCTTAATTGCGATCTAACCGCATTGAGTTGAGCCTGAATTGGCGCAGTCGCTTTGGTAATCTCTTCCGCAGACAATAACTGCGATGCAGTGCTAGACGCATTGTAAACGACAGGCGACTCATAACCTATTGAACGAAAGGCATATAAACAAATACCAACATACAACGCAAATAAAAATAGTAGCGAGCGAACAAAGTAATGCTTGCCCTTGAAAGCAAGCCAATCTTTAAGTTGTATTATAGCAAGAATAAACAACGACACCACAAACGTTGCGACTCTAGCCACAAGTGGCGCATGCTCTATGTATGACAATGTTGTCCATTCGATGCCCATTATTGCGCCCCCCTGCGCGAAGCGCGCAAGAATAGGCACAAATACATTAGTTTTATCCGTGTACGGATTGCGCGGGATGAAAATATCAGGCAAATGATTGCCGGCCATTTAAGCTCCCTCCAGTGAGGCGATCTTAAATGACAATGGCATGCGAGTCCGCTAAAAAGCTGATCATTGCCGTGAGGGGAACGCCCGCGCCGGGCCGCCTCAATCAAGGCGCGTTACCAGGCCGCCACAATTGGCTGGCCCACTACCAACGTTTCTGGACGCAGAGGTTAAAAGCGACGCTCGTGCTACAACGCGAATCATCGTTTAGCACACAACGAATTGCGTTTGAATCCCATCAGGCGACAAAATCTTGATTTTGACCAGTTTGCAGTTGATTTCTCAAATTTTCCGCTTCCCGGCTCATTCAAAATTTCCGTTCCCCCGCATTACGGGGACGAATTCCCCAATTCCATCACCGCGTCACCGTCATTCCCTAGCCCAATCCCCCCGCCCCCCTCAGCAACACCCGCGAAACCGCCCCTTGCCGACCGCGTAGCGCGCGTCCTGGCGCTCGCGGAAGAATTCCTGGTAGGTCATGATCGGCAAGCCGGGATGATTGGTCCGGCGATGCGCGACATAGGTCTCGTAGTCCGGGACGCCGACCATCAGGCGCGCGGTCTTGACCACCATCTCGCAGGCGAAGCGGATGCTTGTCTCGGTCATCGCCCGGCTCCGGCAAGCGCCGCGCCGCCGATCTCGATCGCGGTGCTCTTGGCGCTGCCCAACGCCTTGCGCACGTCGATCACGCCGTAGACCACGATCGTCAGGACGACGGCGACGAACAGCGCCGCCAGCGTCGCGTCGACATAGTCGTTGAAGATCACCCGGCTCATCGTCGCCAAGTCCTTCGCCGGCGCCAGGACCTTGCCCTGCGACAGCGCGTCGGCGAACCGCCAGGCGTGGCTGACGAAGCCGACCGCCGGATCGGGGCTGAACACCTTCTCCAACCCCGCGGTGACCGTGGTCACCACCAGCCACGCGGCCGGGACGACGGTGACCAGCGCGTAGCGCTCGCGCTTCATCTTGAACAACACGACGGTGCAGAACGTCAGCGCGATCGCCGCGAGCATCTGGTTGGAGGCGCCGAACAGCGGCCACAGCGTATAGATGCCGCCGTAGGGGTCAATGACGCCTTGATAGAGGATGTAGCCCCACAGCAGGCACGCCAGCGCCGAGCCGATGAGGTTATTGCCCCAAGACTTCGTCTCCTTGAAGGCCGGGACGACGACGCCGACGAAATCCTGGATCATGAAGCGCAGCACGCGCGTGCCGGCGTCGACCGTGGTCAGGATGAACAGCGCCTCGAACAGAATGATGAAATGGTACCAGAGGCCCATCAGCGCCCGCCCGCCGAGGAAGCTCGCCAGGATGCTCGCCATGCCGACCGCCAGCGTCGGCGCGCCGCCGGTGCGCGACAGGATGCTGGTCTCGCCGACGTCGTGGGCGATCTGGGTCAGCACGTCGGGCGTGACGACGAAGCCCCAGGACGAGATCGCCTGCGCCGCCGAATCGGCGGTCGAGCCGATCAGCCCCGCCCCGCTGTTCATCGCGAAGTAGACTCCGGGATGCAGCACCGAGGCGCCGATCATCGCCATGATCGCGACCAGCGATTCCATCAGCATCGCGCCGTAGCCGATGAACGGAATCTGGCTCTCGTTCTCGATCATTTTCGGCGTCGTGCCCGACGAAATCAGCGAATGCCAGCCCGACACCGCGCCGCAGGCGATGGTGATGAACAGGAACGGGAACACGCTGCCCGCCCACACCGGGCCGCTGCCGTCGATGTAGCGCGTCACCGCCGGCATTTGCAGATCGGGATGAACGATGACGATGCCGACCGCCAGCAGCGCGATCGTGCCGATCTTGAGGAAGGTCGAGAGATAGTCCCGCGGCGCCAGCAACAGCCACACCGGCAGCACCGAGGCGACGAAGCCGTAGCCGATGACGATCAGCGCCAGCGTCGGGCCGGAGAGATCGAAATACGGCGCCAGCGCCGGGTTCTCGGCGACGCTGCGGCCGAAGAACAGCGCCAACAGCAGCAGGACTGCGCCGATCGCCGACATCTCGCCGATGCGCCCGGGTCGGATGAAGCGCGCGTAGACGCCCATGATCAGCGCGATCGGAATGGTGCAGAACACCGTGAAGGCGCCCCACGGGCTGCCCATCAGGGCCTTCACCACCACCAGGGCGAGCACGGCCAGCAGGATGACGCAGATCAACAGCACGCCGAGGCCGGCGACGCTTCCGGCGACCGGCCCCATTTCGGCGCGCATCATGTCGCCGAGCGAGCGGCCGTCGCGCCGGGTGGAGAGGAACAGGGCGGTCATGTCCTGCACCGCGCCGGCGAACACCACGCCGGCGAGAATCCATAGCGTGCCCGGCAGATAGCCCATCTGCGCCGCCAGAACGGGGCCGACCAGCGGCCCGGCGCCGGCGATCGCCGCGAAATGGTGGCCGAACAGCACGTAACGATTGGTCGGCACGTAATCGAGGCCGTCGTTGCGCCGATAAGCCGGCGTCTGCCGCGTCGCGTCGACGCCGAGCGCGACGTTGGCGACCCAGAGGCCATAGAAGCGGAAGGCGATGACGTAGATGCAGACGGAGGCGACGACCAGCCAGGCCGCGTTCACCGGCTCCCCGCGCGTCAGCGCCACGATGGCGAATGAGATCGCGCCGACGACCGCCACGGCGGCCCACATCAATTTCGCTTGCAGCGTCACGGTTCCCCTCCCCCCAGAGTCGGGCCGACCGGCGGGCCGCGTCGATCGGCCTCTTGGGCGCTCTTATCGCGCCGACTGTCTCGCATCCTACATATTCGCAGTCGAAGCGCAATGACGCCGCCATTGCGGCGCATTGCCGTTTGGCGACGCTCGGCGCCGCGTCCTCGTGGGCGTCTTTTGCGCCCGCCGAGCGCGCCGAGCCTGGCGCGCCCCTGCCCCAGCCGCGCGTCGCGAGCGCGGCGCCAGCCTCTCGGCTTCGGAAACAAGAGGTTTCCATGAGGAAAGACGGCGCGGTGGGTCGGTGGGGCTGGCGGAACGAGCGGCTCGTCGAACGGTTCGCGGGTCGAGTGAATTGAGTGCAGCGTCACCGTAACCGTAACCGCGTAACCGGTAACCGCCAGAGAAGGAGTTGACGCGCCTTACTCTGTCCATACAATGGCGATATGAAAACGATCGCTTGGAGCCCGGAGAAAAACCGGGAGCTCAAATCCGACGTCAAGCGAAACATCTGTTTCGAGGACATCGTCGCCGCGATCGAAAGCGGCGGACTTTTCGACGATATCGAACACCCGAATGCGGAGGAGCATCCGGGCCGACGCATGCTCGTCGTCCTCGCGAAAGCCTATGTCTATGCGGTCCCCTACGTTCGAACGCCGGAAGGGATGTTCCTCAAGACCGTTTTTCCCAGCCGGCGCCTCAAAGCCCACTATTTCCCCGGTGAAGCCCATGACCAAGACGCCTGAGGTCGGCAAATTTCTCGACGCCGAAGAGCAAGCGCTCGTTCAATCCTTCGAGACGAGCGGCGCGCCGCTCAAGAGCCGGCTGACCCGCGCGCGCAAGCGCGAGATCGAGTCGATGGCGCGGGCGGCGATGACCGACGAGCGCGCCAAAATCTCCCTCCGCGTGCCCAGGCGCGACCTGACCCGCCTCAAGTCCCGCGCCCTGCAAGAAGGCATACCTTACCAGACGCTGATCAACGCGCTGATTCATAGGTATGTTTCCGATTGAAGGGGATGTGCGCTCCAGGCAAATGACGGCGCCGAGCGCCGCGTCCCTGCAATGCTGTTTCCTCTTCCGCCGGCGGCGGTGCGCCGACGGTCCACGACGGAATCCCTCAATTCTGGCTCTGCCCGGCGGCCTGTTCGATCAGCACCGCGGCGCTGACAGCCTCGCCGCCGCCGCCCGATTGGGCGGCGCGGAACGGCGCGGCGCCGAGCGCGTCGAAGCCGACGGCGACGCGCACGTAGGCGTCGTCGGCGCATTGATTGCGGACCGGATCGAAGGCGATCCAGCCTAGCCCCGGCGCCTCGGCCTCGGCCCAGGCGTAGTGCGCTTGCGGCGGCGGCGCGTCGCGCGGCGCGAGATAGCCGCTGACGAAGCGCGAAGGCACGCCGAGCCAGCGCGCGCAGGCGATGAAGATCTGCGCGTAGTCCCTGGCGCCGCCGCGCCTCAGCGCGAACGCTTCGCCGGCGCCGCCCTTGCCCTCCGTCGCGTCGGCGTCGAAGGCCATCGCGGCGTGGATCGCGCCCATCAGGCGATGCAGCCGCTCGATTTCGTCGCCCGCGGCGCCGGCCGCCTCGAGCGCGAATTCGCGCAAAACGCCGTTGGCCTGGGCGAGCGGGCTCGCGCGCAGGAACATTTGCGCCGGCAACGGCTCGACCGCGCCGCGCACGACGCCGACCGCGTCGCTGGTCGCGATTTCGCCCACAGCCGAGACGGTAAAGCGCTCGACCGCGCCCTGATAGGAAAACGTGTGCACGACGTTGCCGAGCGAATCCTCGCTCTGGCGCAGCCAGCCGTCGACGTCGACGCCGACGCGCCAGCGCAGCACGTATTGCGATTCGAAACTGCGCGGGGTCAGCCTGAGGCTCTGGATGACGGAGCGCGCCGGCGGCGCATAGGCGTAGCTCGTCTGGTGGGAGATTCGAATTCGCATGCGCGGCGTCGCTCTTTTTTCGCATTGGCGCTTGGACCGAATGACCCGTCATTGCGAGCGAAGCGAAGCAATCCAGACTTGCGGTTTGCGGCGGCGGCTCAGTCTGGATCGCTTCGCTTCGCTCGCGATGACGGCCCCTCGATTCCATCGATTGCCGAAAAGCCCTCAGGGTGGTTAGACGAATAGATACTGCTCGGAGATGGTCATGGCGAGCCGCGCGTTGTCCTCGATGAACGCCGTGATGAATTCGTGCAGGCCGTCCTGGAAGATGTCGTTCATGCTGGCGCGTTCGAGCGCGCTCAGCATGGCGCGCGCCTGGCGCTGCGCGGCGCCGCTGCGGCCGTCCTCGCGCGCCAGCGAATCGAGCGCCCGGTCGATGCTTTCATAGCAGAAGATCAGCGATCGCGGCATCGCCGACCTCAGGATCAACAGATCGGCGATCAGCCACGGCCTGACCCGATCGCGATAGACCCAGTGATAGGCGGTCGCCGCCGAAACCGCGCGCAGGATCGCCACCCACTGGAAATAGTCGAGCGGGCCGCCGACCTCTTCGCTCGACGGCAGCAGGAGGTGGTATTTCACGTCGAGCAGGCGCGCCGTGTTGTCGGCGCGCTCGACGAAGACGCCCAGCCGGTTGAACCAATAGGCGTCGTTGCGCAGCATGGTTCGGTAGCAGGAGCCGTCGAAGTCGAGCGAGGCCTTCTTGACGTAGTCGAGGAAGCGCGCCAGCGCCACGCGGTCGAGGTCCTTGCCGGCGCGCCGCGTCGCCTCGAAGCGTTTCAGTTCGAGCCAGGCGTCGTTGATCGCGGTCCAGGTCTCCACCGTGAGCGCGGTGCGCACCGCGCGGCCGTTGGCGCGCGCGTTCTCCACGCAATTGCAGATCGAGGACGGGTTGGCGCGGTCGAAGGCGAGAAAGTCGATCGCGCTCGCCTCGTCGATTCTTTCGCGCGCGGCATGGTAGCCGTCGACGGCGCCGGCGGCGTTGAGCGCGCCCGCCCATTCGACCGCCGGATCGTCGACGCCGTCGCGGGGCAGATATTCGAGGCGCAGCGTCGCCTCGATCATGCGCGCGATGAAGTCGGCGCGCTCCATCGAGCGCGCAAGCCAGAAGAGGTTGTCGGCAGTGCGCGCGAGCATCGCTAGCCCTCCCCGGGCGCCGGGTCGTCGTCGACGACCCAGGTGTCCTTGGTGCCGCCGCCCTGGCTGGAGTTGACGACCAGCGAGCCCTTGGTCAACGCGACGCGGGTGAGGCCGCCGGGCACGATTCTGACGCCGTTGGCGCCCGAAAGCACGAACGGCCTCAGATCGACGTGGCGCGGCGATACGCCGCTGTCGAACGAGGCCGGGCAGGTCGACAGCGCCAGCGTCGGCTGGGCGATGTAGTTGGCCGGGTCCGCCTTCAGCTTGGCGGCGAACAATTCGCGCTGCGCGGCGCCGGCGTGCGGCCCCACCAGCATGCCGTAGCCGCCCGAGCCGTTCACCTCCTTGACCACCAGCCGATCGAGCCGCTCGAGAACGAAATTCAGCATTTCCGGCTCGCGGCAGCGATAGGTCGGCACGTTCGGCAACAGCGGGTCCTCGGAGAGATAGAAGCGGATCAGTTCGGGAACGTAGCTGTAGATCGCCTTGTCGTCGGCGACGCCGGTGCCGACCGCGTTGGCGAGCGTCACGTTGCCCGCCAAATAGGCGCCGATGAGGCCGGGCGCGCCGAGAAGCGAATCCGGATTGAACGCCAGCGGGTCGAGGAATTCGTCGTCGACCCGGCGATAGATCACGTCGACGCGCTTCGGCCCCAGCGTCGTGCGCATGAAGACGACGTCCTGGTCGACGAACAGGTCGCGCCCCTCGACCAGTTCGACGCCGAGCTTGTCGGCGAGGAACGAGTGCTCGTAATAGGCGGAATTGTACGGGCCCGGCGTCAGCAGCACGATGGTTGCGTCGCTGGCGCTCGGGCGCGGCGTCACCGAGCGCAGGCAGGCGAGCAATTCGTCGGGATAGTCGTCGACGGGGGCGACCCGGTGGCGCGCGAACAGGTCGGGCGCCAGCCGCATCGTCACTTCCCGGTTCTCCAGCATGTAGGAGACGCCGGAGGGCGTGCGCGCGTTGTCCTCGAGCACATAGAACGCCTCCTCGCCGACGCGCACGATGTCGATGCCGGCGATATGGATCCAGACGTCGTGCGGCGCGCGGCGTCCGATCATTTCCGGGCGATAATAGGGATTGCGCAGGATCAGTTCCGCGGGAACGATGTTCTCCTTGAGGATCGCGCGGGGTCCGTAGACGTCCTTCAGGAACAGGTTGAGGGCGGTGACGCGTTGCGCGAGGCCCGCCGCCAGGCGCGTCCATTCGGCGCGCGAAATCAGGCGCGGCACGATGTCGAACGGGATCAGCCGCTCGGCCGCGTCCTTGTCGCCGTAGACGCCGAAGGTGATGCCGATGCGGCGAAACATGTATTCGGCCTGGGCGCGGCGCGAGGCGAGCAGCTCGGGCGGCGCCTCCTCCAGCCAGCGCGCGATCTTACGGTAGAGCGGGCGCGTTCCTCCGGCGCCGAGGCCCATTTCGTCGAAACAGCCGCTGGCTTCCATTTCGCTGCCTCTTTCAAGCCCTCGCGACTTCCCGGAAGCCAAGCAATCTTCGTGCCGTCAGCGTCCCGGGGCGGCGAGCGCCAAGGCCTCGGCGCCGCTCATCGGCCGATGCGCCGGCCAAGCGTCGAAATCGGCCGGCGCGTCGAGCGCCTGGGTCAGCCGGCGCCGGTATTCCCCGCGCGAAATCGCCACCGCGCCGAGCGCCGCGAGATGCGGCGTGACGAACTGCGCGTCGAGCAGGCGAAAGCCGCCCCGCCGCAGCCGCGCGACGAGATGGACCAGCGCGACCTTGGACGCGTCGCGCGCGAGATGGAACATGCTCTCGCCGAAGAACGCGGCGCCGAGGCTCACCCCATAGAGCCCGCCGACCATCTCGCCGCCCTCGTAGGCCTCGACCGAATGGGCGTGGCCGCGCGCGTGGAGTTCGCCATAGAGGCGCACGATCTCCGCGTTGATCCAGGTCCTGTCGCGGTTCGCGCAGGCCTCGATCACCCCCCAAAAATCGCGATTCGCGCGAACCGTGAAGCGGTCCGACCGCACCGCCTTGGCCAGGCTCTTGGAGACGATCAGCCGATCGAGCGGAATGACGCCGCGCTCCTCGGGCTCGACCCAGAAGAGGTTCGCCGCCTCGCGGCTCTCGGCCATCGGGAAGAGGCCGATGGAATAGGCCCTGAGCAGAATGTCGGGCGTGATCTCGAATTTGGATTGCGGGCGCGACATGAAGCGAATGGTGCGTCCGCGCTGAGGCGCCGTCAACGGGAAAGGCGAACGGCGTGAGTTCGGCAGGGAACGCCGTCGACCTCATGGAAACAAAACTTCCCGAGCCTTTCGCCTGTCAAGGGCGCGCGTTCGCGCGCCGCCGCAGGCGGGCTTCGCCCCTTGACAGGCGAAAGGCTCGGGAAAAAGAGGCTTCCATGAGGTCGACGGCGCGGCGGGTCGGCGGGGGGCCGACAGAACGGGCGGCTCGTCGAAGGGCTCCCGGATTAAGCGTATTTCGTGCCGAGTCGCCGCGAACCCGGACGCCGCCTTTCCCTTCGCGGGTTAATTTGCCAACATGGCGCCACGGACGCCAAACGGGGGGACCATGACGAACGACGAGCCGGGCTTTTCGACGCTGTCGATCCACGCCGGCGCGCGGCCCGATCCGACCACCGGCGCGCGCGTCACCCCGATCTATCAGACCGCCGCCTTCGTCTTCGACGACGTCGACCACGCCGCCTCGCTGTTCGCGCTGCAGGCGTTCGGCAACATCTACACCGGCATCGCCAACCCCACCACCGCGGCGCTCGAAGAGCGCGCCGCGGCGCTGGAGGGCGCGCCGGCGGCGCTGGCGGTCGCCTCGGGCCACGCCGCGCAGCAAATCGTGTTCCACTCCCTGATGCAGCCCGGCGACGAATTCGTCGCTTCAACAAAGCTTTACGGCGGTTCGATCAACCAGTTCAACCAAGCCTTCAAGAATTTCGGCTGGGCGGTGAAATGGGCCGATCCGGACGATCTCGACGCGGTCAAGGCGGCGGTCGGCGAAAAGACCAAGGCGATCTTCATCGAGTCGATCGCCAATCCCGGCGGCGTCGTCGCCGACATCGAAGCCGTCGCGGCGATCGCCAAGGCGGCGAGGGTTCCGCTGATCGTCGACAACACGCTGGCGACGCCCTATCTCATCCGCCCGATCGACCACGGCGCCGACATCGTCGTCCACTCCGCCACCAAGTATCTTTGCGGCCACGGCAATTCGCTGGGCGGCGTGATCGTCGACTGCGGCGCGTTCGAATGGATGGGCGATCCGCGCTATCCCATGGTTTCGGCGCCGCGGCCCGAATACAACGGCATGATCCTCGCCGAGACCTTCGGCAATTTCGCCTTCGCGATGTGCTGCCGCGCGCTCTCTTTACGCGATCTCGGACCGGCGATCTCGCCGTTCAACTCCTTCCTGATCCTCACCGGGATCGAAACGCTGTCGCTGCGCATGCAGCGCCATTGCGACAACGCGCTGGCGGTCGCGCGGCATTTGGCCGGACACGAAAAGGTGAGCTGGGTCTCCTACGCCGGCCTGCCCGACAGTCGCTATCACGAGCTGGCGCGGCGCTATTGCCCGAAGGGCGCCGGCGGCGTCTTCGCGTTCGGCGTCGAGGGCGGCTACGAGGCGGGCGTCGCGCTGGTCAAGAAGCTGCAATTGTTCTCCCACGTCGCCAACATCGGCGATGCGCGCTCGCTGGTCATCCACCCCGCCTCGACCACCCACCGCCAACTCGCCGACGCGCAAAAACAAGCCGCCGGCGCCGGGCCGGACGTGGTGCGGCTGTCGATCGGGCTGGAGGACGTCGCGGACTTGATCGCGGACCTCGATCAGGCGCTGGGATGAGGCCAGGTCCGGCTTGACTTTGCGCAGGACGTCGGCGGCGGCGTCCAGCGGTCCGGATCGCATGGAGGAAGCGACGATGGCGCTCTTCTACGACGGCGGCGTATTCATAATCGCGGCGGGGCTCCTGGTTCTCGGCCTGGCCGCGATCTGGCGAGCCGTCGACCGCTTTCGCCGGCGCGAGCGGCGCCGGGCGCTCATCTGGTCCGGCGCGGCGGTTCCGCTCTTTGGCGCAGCGTTCGCTTTGGCGTGGTTCGGCCTGCGACATCCCGACCTCGACCTCTCGAACAGCCGCGGCTTGGGTCCGGACCGGGAGTGCGCGAATCTTGACCGGGCCGCGGCGGACGTCTGCGGCCGCGACGCCAAGCCGCAAACGCCGTCAGGCGGCGATGCCGGCCAAGAGCAGAATCAAGGCGTTTCGTATTGACGATCGCCTCTACAAATGCCAATACCAGATTCCGAATTTAGGAACATGGAATTCTCCGGCTTCGATTGGGACGAAGCCAACGAGAACAAATGCCAAAGCCATGGAATTTCGATCGCCGAGATCGAGAGCGTGTTCGCCGGCGCGGTCGTCATCCTCCCGGACGTCGATCATTCGCAGGCCGAGCGGCGATTCCGCGCCATCGGACGGACTTCGCGGGGGCGGCTGACGTTCGTTGTTTTCACGCAGCGAGGACGGGGCGCAGACATCAAGATTCGTCCGATCAGCGCGCGTTTCATGCATCGCAGAGAGGCGGCCAGCTATGAAGAAAATTATCCCGACCTTTAGAACCGACGAGGAGGCCGAACGGTTCGTCGACACGGCGGACCTCAGCGAATACGACCTCTCCGGCGGCCAGGTCGTGCGTTTCGAATTGAAGCCCAAGGACAAGTCGGTCAATCTGCGTCTACCCGCGCAACTGCTCGAAGCCGTGCGCGAGCGCGCGGGCCGCGCGGGAATTCCCTACCAACGCTTCATCCGCATGGCCCTCGAACGCGCCCTGCAGGAGCCGAAATAGGTTCCTCGGCCGTCGGCGCGCCGAGCGCTCCCCTACCCCCCGCCGAGCACGCCGCTCATCGCCAGGCTCGACTCCTGGGCGTAGCGGCGCGCGGCGAAGGCTCCGCACACCCGCGACCTCTCGGGGCCGGTCAGGAATCGAGCTTGCCCGCGGTCGCCCTTTGAATTAAACCGGTTAAATAAACCAGTCGAAACAGGCTCGGCGTCCATGCGAGAAGTCCAATCCTCGGCCGCCAAGGCGCGGCTCTCCGAATTGCTCGACGAAGTCGAGCGCGGCGAGACGATCCTCATCACTCGTCACGGCAAGGCGATCGCGCGCATCACGCCCGAGGGCGACCCGCGCCGGCGCGCGATCGACGAAGCGCTCGCCGAACTCGAAGCTTTTCGCCAGACCATGCCCAAGCTTACGCTGGAAGAAATCCTCGTCGCGCGTCACGAAGGACACGAGCGCTGATGCCCTTCGTCGCCGACGCGTCGGTCGTGGCGGCATGGCTGCTGCCGAACGAGGACGATGCGCTCTCGCGGGCGGCTTTGGCGGCTTTGCGGCGCGACAAGATCGTCGCGCCGGCGATCCTCTGGTTCGAAGTGCGCAACGTGCTGATCGTCAGCGAGCGGCGCGGCCAGCTCGACGAGGAGCGAACGAGAAAGGCGATTTCGATTTTGGGCAGGCTGCCGATCGAAATCGACCGATCGCCTGGCGACGCCGAGCTGATGCGCATCGCGCGGCGACGTCGACTCACCGTTTATGACGCCGCCTATCTCGAGTTGGCGCTGCGGTTGGACTTGCCGCTGGCGACGCGCGACGCGCGCTTGGCGAAAGCCGCCCGCGAGGAAAACGCCTCGATGTTCGAAGATCCCGCGAAATCCTCGCCCTGAGCGCGAGCCGGCTATGGCGTCCGCGCCCCCCCGCCTATCCCCCGCCGAGCACGCCTCTCATCGCCAGGCTCGACTCCTGGGCGTAGCGGCGCGCGGCGAAGGCCTCAGTGAGCAGACCGACGACGACGCCGGTTTCGCGCTTCGTGACCGCGAGCGTGTCCGCTTGCGCCGCGTCGAAAATCGCCAGCGCCGAGCGCGCGTCGACGTCGGGATGCAGGGTCGTCTGCGGCAGGCGCGCGAAGCTTGCGATCGGACCGCCGTCCTCGTCCTCTCGAAGCGGCGCGGCGTGCGCCTCAGGCACGAGAACCAGTCCGCGGTAGCGTCCCGCTTCATCGACCGCGACGACGACATGCGCGCTGCCCAGGGGATAGGCGGCGCGAAACGCGCGCACCGTCGCCTCGGCCGGCGTCGTCGGTGGGGCGCGGGCCATCAGGCGCTCGACGGTCAGATCGCGCAGCCAGCCGACGTCCTGCGCGCCGCGGATCGACTCGCCGCGCAGATGCAGCCGCCAGGTGGCGAAGGAATAGCCGAAGGAAGCGCGCACCGCGAGGCTGGTCGCGATGCA
>Ga0326728_10009212_pt1 | contig 23901 bp, 16 predicted proteins | sample MB3enrmetagenome_FD_207602 | JGI IMG/M metagenome (GOLD analysis project Ga0326728, IMG submission 207602) | Lab enriched peat soil microbial communities from McLean, Ithaca, NY, United States - MB31MN | ecosystem: Environmental > Terrestrial > Soil > Wetlands > Peat | place: USA: New York... | reverse complement strand
TCCTGGCGGAAAAAGCTGAAGGTGCGGCTGATGGTTTCGGGAGAGAGTTCCAGAACCTCGCTGATCTCCTGCCGGGAAAGCGGCAGGGTCATGGTGACGTGTCCATTAGTGGCCGCGGCCGGGTCGGTGGTGGCGAGCGAAAGCAGGAATGTCGCCACCTTCATGCGGGCGTCCTTAAAGCTCATGTCGGTCACTTGCGTCCGGATGCGTTTCAGCTCCCCCACCAAAAAGCACACCATGCCGATGGCAATCTCCGGATTGGTACGCATGTACGCGGAAAAGTCATCGCGGGGGGCCGCGCAAATCTCGCAGTCGCGGAGGGCCACGGCGGTCAGGGGATAGGCGGCATCGGTGAGTGATTCCAAGCCGAACAACTCACCGGGAAAGAGCACCCCGGTAATGCGGTCCTTGCCATTTTCCAGGGACTTTACGATTTTCACCAAGCCGGAGTGCAGCGCGAACAGGTGTTGGGCGATGCCTCCTTCGAAAAACAGGATCTGGTTCCGGCGATAGCGCGCCGGCCGGAACACGCAGCCCATGGCCTGGATCTGGTCTTCCGAAAGACTGCGAAAAAGCGAATTCTTCAAGACGGGGCAATTCGAACATCCCGGTCCCATGGCATTCTCCTGTTGGGTGTTCCCAGCCGGACCTTCCGCAGGATGGCAGGCAGTCCACCTCCCATCCCCGGTGGCCGGCCTCATGCGGTCGGTGGGGCCGCTTGGGTATTCACTCCGATTCCTTCCGTACGCCAGTCCGGGCGGCGGGAAGTCAGTAGAGGCGCCCAGCCTCGGGGCTCCCTCTTCCGTGCCGCGCAGCAATTCAGGCTGCCTGGGCGGTTCCCAACTCGGAAAAATGACCCACAAATGGCCGGGTCAACTTGGCGAAGTCGGAGTAGCGCATGCGGATGCAATCCTCGTGCGTCCCCGCGCAAAACACAATCTTTTCGGTGCTCGCCACCGCCCGGTCCACCCATACATCAATGCCGTACAGGTTCCCGATCGGCGGGACCGCGCCAATGTCGCAGTCTGGGAAAAGTCCTACCAGTTCGCTTTCCACGAGCAATTCCAGTTGATTGACCTTCAAGGCTGATTTCAGCTTCTGAAAGTTCAACCGGTGCGAAGCTGGCATGACCACGATAACGGTCTTGTGGTCCCCTTCGGCGACCACCGCCTTCACGCACCTTTTTCCGGAAACATGGAGGGAATGAGCAACCTCCTGCGCGGTAAAGGCTTGGGAGTGGTGAATCATCTCGTAGGAGACATTTTGGGAGTCCAGGTAGTCGCGGATCCGTTGGGGTATGGCCATTTTCCCCTCCTTTAAAACGAATGACGACTCTTCCCAAGAGGAGGGCAAGGCAATCGCCCTGCCAGAAGTTGCGCCATTCCTCCAATTGACGGGGGTTAAGCAAGGCCTGAAGTTTTGACGCAGGATGCCTTTGTTTTGTGACGATTGTCAAATGGCATAAGGATTTAATAAAGAAATAAGCCTCCGAGGGTAATTCCTCCGCTGAAGTAATGCGAGATACAGCGCATGACAGGCGAGGGTTTTTTCTCTGTAGTATGTCATACGACACTGTGTAGTAAGTTCTGGTAGCTGCCGACATTTTGTCGCAAATAGGCCCCTTTTTCTGGCAATCACCTCCCTTGCTCTCCGCTCCAACCCTCCCCATCCATGTTAAAATTCTGCCGCTTATGGGACTTGAAATCGTAATTCTGGCAGCATCATTGTTGGGTCATTGCTCCACCCGCGCATTTCATTTCGGGGCGCCCGCCTTGTGCAACAGATCAACGGTTTGCTTGAAGCCTTGGATTTTGTACCCTTCGCGGGCGTTACTGATTCCCGCTTCGGCAATCTGGAGGGCGGTCCATCCGCTCTTGTCCTTTTGGTTCATGTCGGCGTGAGCGTCGAGAAGCACCTTGACGCAATCAGGATGGGCGTCACCGGCGGCAATCATCAGTGCTGTATTGCCCTCATGCTCGCGACGATCGATTTGCAATTTTGGTGTCGCCGTGAGCGCACGAATCTTCTGAAAGTAATTGTTTTCAGCCGCCCGCATCAGTGCCGTTCTGCCTTTGCGATCCCGGGCGTTTACATCGGCGCAGCCTTCAATCAGCAGTTTGGCGATATCATCGGAGACGGTTTCCATCAGTGCGGTTTCACCATATTCATTGCGAACGTTCAAATCGATCCTGTGTGCGATTAGTTCACGAACGGCATCGTCTTCGAGAGAGAACAAGGCTGTCTCGCCGTCCCGGTTGCGGGCGTGGATGTCAGCCCCCGCCTCCAGGAGCAAGCGGACCACGGCATCGCGATGAACAACTCCATCGGGTACCTCCGGGCGAGGCCCCCACATCATGGCGCCGTCCGTAAAGGAGTCGAGATCTCCGAGGGAACCGGCGATCAGTGCCGTTGATCCGAGTTTGTCACGATCATTAACTTGCGCCCCCGCCCGCAACAGCATTTGAACAAGGGCTGGATTCCCTGCGGCTGCTGCGGCCATCAACGCCGTTGTTCCGTACTGGCTTCGGGCGTTGACCATGCCCGCAGGTAACAACTGGCTCAGGACTTCGGCGTTGCCGCTTGTGGCGGCGAACATCAGTGCCGTCCGGTGGAGATGGTCTTTCAGCCGCGGATCCGCGCCGGCTTGGAGGAGCAGGCGGACCATATCGGGCAAGCCTCTTTCGGCCGCCCGCATTAAAGCCGTGCATCCGTCGAAGTGCTGTTCAGTCTGTTGCGTATTCGCTCCGGCGCGGAGGAAGTCCGCCACTTCGGCAGCGGTACTGTAGGTCGCCGCTGCGGGCAAAGCTTTCGAAAGAATCTCCCGGGCCTGGTCACGGTTCTGATTTTCGTTCAGTATGCCGGGAACCGTTTCGGCATTTCCCACGACCCATTGGTCGGAGTGGGATAGCTTGGCGACCGCGTCTTCTAAAATGCGAAGGGCCGGAGGTTCGTGGGGCAGGCAGCCTCGAACCTTCTTGCGTTCACCACCAATTTGAATGGAAGTTTCCGTGAAAGCCGCATCGCTCACGCCTGCCCCATACTCATCATCGAGAGAGTAAAAGTCGGCAGCCCGGAAGGCCTCAACCATTGCCCGAAACTCCTCCGCCGTAATCTTGCCGCGATGCGTCCCCTCGATCACGACGTAGTTCTTACCCTCAAACTCCACCGTGCCATCGCCCGTTATTTTCAGGCGGTGGTAGCCAGCATCCATGGTGACGATGATGGATCCATAGTCTCTGATCTCCGGAAAGGGAACCGAGTGGGGCTTGTAGGCGGGCAGTTCAAAATCGATCTCAACCCAGAAGATGGCAGGTACAGCCGCTCCGTTTTGAACGAAGGGTTCGTACCGATATTTTTTGGCTGCCTCAATAGCTGCTCTGGCCAGCAGAGGATGGCCTGAGGACTGAACCACTCGCGCCACGGATCCATCGGTATTCACCAGGACTTCGATGCGTACACGGCCATCGACCCGGGCCAACTTGGCCAGGGGAGGGTAAAGCGGCTCGACTTTTACGCGAAGATGGCGCGCCGCTTCTTCCGGGGTTTCCGGCGGAACGTTGGGGTTAACTTGGGACTGCCCGCCCACCGATTCGACACCGGGTGAATATGTGGCAAGGCCACTCCACAGCGCCACGGCGAGCGTACCCAATAGCCAATGAGGGGTTTTCATATAAGGCCGTTACCTCAGTTCCTCCGAAGTGAGTTGCCTTCGGGCGCGGTCGCGCCTTCACCGCCGCGTGCTCATTGGGGAGGGAGACGGCGCGGTCTCTGCTTGGCGGAGATGGATCGGATGATCGTGCGGCCCCGGCCGGTTGCAGGCAGTGGAACCTTCGATTGGGCCACCGCTGCCCGCAGGAGCGCTTCCACCTCCGCCCTCGCCAGGGTCGCCGCGCTTTCCAGCCGGATGAATCGATTCTGAGTTCCACTGCCCAGCAGAATCTTGCCAGGATCGGGCAAGGTCGCCCCGTAGTAGAACGATAGCCCCACACCCTTGGCATTAGCGGCGAGGGAGACGATACAATCCGACGGCCGTTCCGTCGCCGAAAAGCCGATGACGAAAAAGTTGTAGTTGTCGTAAACCAGCTCGTTGGCGGTGGGAAAGCGTTTGCGCAGCGCCCCACGGCATGAGCGAATGAGCTTTGCCACCCGGGAGTCAAACTCGGCGATGAAACCGGCGAGTTGCTTGCCGGCTGATGCGGCCGGTGCGGGATGGGGTCTTCGTTTCATGTTGCTCGCCTTTTGCGGAGAGGAAGTTTCACGTTTTCACCGCTGGCCGGCATTATTGCAGAATTCCTTGAATCAACCCAAAAAATCTCGCCGGGTAGGGGGCGGGGCTCTGGCGGGCAAATTGTTCACCGCTTTTTTTCGGACATAGTTATGCAATCAAAACAGAATCTCCTTGACAAGGAAGGGGCGCAACCCTTAATTTAGCCTGGAGGCTATATAACTTGTGTGGCGTGGCATAAGACGAGGCTATGGTGTGACACGGCCGGCGCCCCATCCCTTGGGGCAGGAGGTCCCGTAGGTCACTGCGCAGGAAATCGATGGCGGCGCGCCACCCATTTGCTGCTGAAACTTAAACGACCAGCGCGAGAGATTAAGCCCCTCGAAAATGAGCTTCGTTAACCGGGAATGTTGATGAAAACACGATAGGTTATCGAAACTGTGACTGAATGTCGTTTTATTCCGAGGCGCGCCAAGCTCTTGATAACCTTGAGGTTAGAAAAAGCGGTCGGACTTGCGGCGAAATCGAGCAAAAGAGAACCATGCTAACCTGGAATGTTGATGAAAACACAGCCGGTTGGCGAAGAATCCGGCCAGACGCTATCAATCTAGCCCATCTCTAACACGAAGATAACAGGGTGGTTGTAAAAAACACGCGGACGGAGCGCTAAAAAAAGGGGATAGAAAATCTAGCGGCTCAAAAGGTTATCTTATTGAAAATAAGCTGATTATATACTTGACCAAAGTCAAAATCGCTCGGAACCTGGAATGTTATAGATAAATAAGCAACTTATCGTCGCGACCCTGGAATGTGTATGAAAAATAATGTAGTTAGTCAAAATGCAAAATGCCAATTTTCAAGTGTTTTTCGCCTGCTGCTGGGCGCCATGCAAGCAATCCCCACCGGCGAGACGGAGGGATTCTCGACGACCGGACGACCCAGACTCTCATACACCACGATTGGGTGGCGAGGGTGAGGTCTTGCGGGCGGGGCGAGGACTGGGGGCGCCGAGGGCTTTAATCGGCGAAATTTGTAGCAGCACCGGAATGACCCTGCCGCCGCTCACCATGGCATCGTGATCGTACTGCGAGCGAAGGAGGAGCAGCCGGGCGTGCTTTTCCCGGGCGGTGAAACTGGCAGGCTGGGTGGGAATCATCTTTCTCCGTGCCATGCCGTACGCGTGGCGGGCGAACTGGCGGCATTGCGGCCGAGTATCGTAGGCCACGAGCACCAGGCGGTGAGGCTTCGCGTCGGGATGAGGGAGCAGCCATTGGCGAAATTCCGCCTGCCCGGAGTACAAGCCGTCGAGAAGAATCACGTACTGGACGCGCGGGTCGCCGAGCCATGAGAGGATGGTGCGATAGGCCCCGCTGTGGCCAACCACCACCAGGGGCCCGTTCGGTAGGGGAAAGGGGGCCAAGTCTTCAACCGTGCGCAGCAGCTCATCCAGCGAATTCCAGAGAACCTCCTGGTCACTTGACTGGGGCGCTTCAATGGCTATGAAGAGGGCATTGCGGCCGCTGGCACGAAACTGCTCGGCCAATTGATGGTCCGCCCAGGCCTCGTCGACCGAGGTGAAATACCCGTGGATATAAATCACTATGCCGGCGGTCCGCGGGTCGTACCGGGCGGGGCGCCAGAGATTAATCGGACCATCCCGGGTATCGATGCGCAGGTGCTCTCCCCCGGCCTCCGGGATGGTGACATCCGCACCCTCCTGCGGGGAAACACCCCCGGCAAGAACCTGGAGGGCGCATGCGCACACCAATCCCGCGCAGGAAAGGGCGTGGAAGCGGCCCTTCATAGCTTGGCAGGGGGAGCGCGCCGGGTGACCAGCAGATGATAGGAGCTCTTGGAATCCAGGTAGCCGTAACGGAACCCCAGTTTGCGCTGCGGCTGGCTGGCCCACAAAACCTTGAACTGGTCGTTGTACACCGTGCTGGGGCAATCGTCAAAGCACATGGCGCCTTTGAAACTGCCGTAGGTTTCCTGAACAAAGCCGGCCTGGCGGGCAAGCGCGGGGGGAATTCCCGTGCCGTCGGAAATCATGAAGACCATGTTGGCCAGCAGGTAATTGCGGATGCGCGAGAAACGGGAATTCCACAAGCAGTAGCTGGCGGCTTTGGTCATGGCCACCACCCGCCCCTGGCTGCGGAGATACGTCAGAATGGGGCCGTCGTTCTTCAGGGAATCATCCCGGAGGTTGGCCCCGATATGGCGGTGCACGCGCAGGGGGCCGTCACTGCCCACCGGGCGGAAAACCAGTTCGGAGTTGGCGAAGGCCTCGGAGAAATCCGGCGAGGTCCACTCCCCGTGCCGCGCCCGGGCCAACCGAGTCTCCATGGTGCTCACCTCCGCCGCCGTGTAATAGTGCAGGGATCCGTCGGGCTGCACGTGGAAATAGCGCAAAGCCACGGGCTCGAATCCGTGCACCGCCAGGGCCACCAGGAAGTAGGAGAGCTGCCCCGGAAGGTCGCCCTGCTGGGTGTCCATGAGGGTTTCCGTGGTGCTGTCGTTGGCGGTCAGCAGCCCTTCGATGTTGTGGTCCACCACGTCCAGGCTATGGTCAAGGCGCGTGTTATCTATGCTGGTAATGCGGCGGGGGTCGCCGGAGAGCTCCAGGGAAAGGGTGGTGATCCGGCGCGCGTCGGGATAAGTGGTGAGGGCGGCCAGCAGGTCGCCGCCGCCAAAGGGATAGACCACGGTGTCAGGCAGGCCACTGGGGCGCAGGGCCGCCAGGAAGGGCTGCGCCCGCGCCAAATAAACGCGCCGGTAGCGGTTCATGCGCGCCTTGAGCGGCTGGCAATGCCGGTCGATGATTTTGGGGTCGAGGTTGGCAGGCAGGGGGGCGTTACCGCTGCAGGCCACCACGCGATAGAGAAGTTTGGCCTCGGCGCCAAAATCCTCGCCGGCGACGTCGGCAATTTGTGCCGCCCGCGCGCCGGGGCCGGGGGCGGAAAGGATGAGCCCGAGCGTGGCGAGCAAAAAGGCTGACGGCGCGAGCGAAATTGCTTTCTTTCGGGCTTCCAAGGTGAACCTCTCTTCTTGCCCAGAGCGCCCCCTGCGGGCACCGGGCCTAAATGACCGTGAACACGCCGGACCCGATGCGGACCCCATTCACAAACAAGTCGACGCGATACGTGCCGCGCCTCCACATGCCAGTACGCGGCCAGCCGCGGCCGGCGTTATATACAGGCTCTGTCCGACCGTAATCCGCGCGCGCATTAACCGTGTCATTGCCGAAAACCGTTCCATTGGGATTGTACCAGGTTGCATAGATCGTGAAGTTCACGGGAGAGCTTACGGGGGGACAGGTAATATGAAGTTCCCAATTGATATAGCGGCTGGCGCGGGATCTGAACCGGTACTGGTAGATCCGGCTGCCAAAGGCCGGGGGGTTATAAGGCCCTTCGAAGAACTTGATCTCTTTGAAGCTCGCGCCCGGCACGGGGAATCCCGGCAGGTTTCCCACCACTGCCGGCCGGACCACGGGGGCGGGGGGAGGAGGTGGCGGCGGAGCGGTTACACTCACGTAGGTGGTGGCAGTCTTGATTCCACCGGGGCCGATGGCGGTCAGCGTGTAGGTTGTCGATTCGCGCGGGGATACGCTGGTGGAGCCGGCCAGGGCAACTTTGCCGACCCCGGGTTCGATGTCCACGTTGGTGGCGTTGGACGATGTCCACCGCAAATAGACGGACTGCCCGGTTTGGATGGAACTCCGGTCGGCATCCAGGGTGACGGTGGGCGTGAGGTTCTGTTTTTCCAGGGTTACGAACGCGTCGACGGTTTCACCCGCCGTCACGGTGATCGAGTTCTCCCAGGTTCTATAACCCGCCATACTCACCCGCAGGGTATAAGTTCCGGGAGTCATTTCCGTCAGGCGGAGTTCTCCCCGCGCATTCGTGATTCCTTTGAGTTCGTCGTTAACATAAACCTGCGCTTCGCCCGGTTGCGACTGGATCTTGAGCACTCCCGTGGCCGGGGGTGGGGGCGGCACCTCCTCGAGCTTGGAGGCTTTCTTCAAGGCATCGATCAATTCATCGTTGGCCCCGGCGCCGCGAAATTGACTCTCCAGATCGTCAAACATGCGAAAGCTGATGCCATTTTCGGTCACCACCTGGGCAATTTCGGCATTCTCCGCGCCGCCCTTCAGCAAATCCATGATGTCTTTGACGGTGAGGGGTTTGCCCTTTTGCGCAGCCATCGGCCAGGCCATGAAGATGGCTGCCAGCATGAGGAGTATCCCCAACCAGCGCGGAAGGTCTTGCCAGCGGCTGGCGTGGCAGGCAGGGGTCTCGGGAAGGTGGGGCATGATCCGTTCGCTGAATCCTGAAAAAGCGCTATCCACCACCGGGGCTGCTGCGCCCGGCGGTGTGGGGCCTTGGCAACCAGGGACCTTAAGCGACCATGGTCAAGCCCGTTTTCAGCTCCTCCGCAGGGCCACCGTGGCTTCGAGGTGATTCTATCGTAACCAGGGGGGGTGAACAAGCCCCGCGGAACGGGCCGCGTCACGAACTCGAAACCAAGCGGGGCTCTCCCACCGACGAGGTTTCCGGCTGCTGCGGGAACTTGCACCACGCCGATGGCACGCAAGAAAAAGCGCCGGTCCCGCATGGTGGAACCGGCGCTGATCAGACATCGTGCTGTTTCGCTGCTAAGACCTGCGTCTTAGTGTTTTTCCTTGGGGTGATGGTCAGGATGCTGCGACAGGTCGGCGGGCGCCGTGTGCGCGGCATGCTCGCCGGGGGCGGCCGTCTTGGCCCGCTGGTCGCGCAAAACGGCTTTGCGGCTCAAGCGCACCTTATTGCCTTCCACCGCAATGACCTTCACCAGGATCTGGTCGCCCATCTTCAACTCGTCACGGATATCTTTGATTCGATGCTCCGCAACTTCGCTGATGTGAAGCAGACCGTCGGTGCCCGGGAAAATCTCCACGAAGGCCCCGAAATCCGCCAGCCGCACCACTTTGCCGAGGTAGGTTTTGCCAATTTCGGCTTCCGCCAGCAGGTCGCGGATCATCTTCAAGGCCTTGGAGGCCGAAGGCTCGTCCGTGGCGGCCACATTCACGCTGCCATCATCCTCCACGTCGATCTTCACACCTGTTTGCTCGATGATGCCGCGAATGACCTTGCCGCCCGGCCCGATGAGCTCACCGATCCGGGAGGGATTGATTTTCATCGCGTAAATATGCGGGGCATAGGCGGAGATGTTGGCGCGCGGCGCGTCCAGGGTCTCCAGCATTTTGCCGAGCACATGCAAACGCCCGGCCTTAGCCTGCGTCAGGGCCTCCGCCATAATCGCCGGAGTAACACCCGTGATCTTAATGTCCATCTGGAGAGCGGTGATGCCGTCCCGGGTTCCGGCCACTTTGAAATCCATGTCGCCGTAATGATCTTCGGGGCCGGCGATGTCGGTCAGGATGGCGTACTTGTCGCCTTCCTTCACCAGGCCCATGGCAATACCCGCCACCGGCGACTTCACCGGAACTCCTGCGTCCATCAGGGCCAGGGTTCCGCCGCACACCGTGGCCATGGAGGACGATCCATTCGATTCCAGGATGTCGGAAACCACGCGCACCGTGTAGGGGAAATCTTTCTCCTCGGGGAGCACGTTGAACAGGGCGCGTTCAGCCAAAGCTCCGTGCCCGATTTCGCGGCGGCCGGGGCCCCGCAAGAACCCCACTTCGCCCACGCTGAAGGGGGGGAAGTTGTAATGGAGCATGAAGCGCTTGAAAGCTTCTCCCTCCAGGACGTCCAGGCGTTGCTGATCTTCGCCGGTTCCCAGCGTGGCAGTCACCAGCGCCTGCGTCTCGCCGCGCGTGAACAGCGCCGAGCCGTGCGTGCGGGGCAGCATCCCCACCTCGCAATTGATGGCGCGCACCTGATCGAAGGCGCGCTTGTCAGGCCGCTGCCGCCTTTCGAGCACGTCATCACGGAACAAGCGCTCTTCCACCTGGTCAACAAAGTGCGCCACCAGCTTGCGCTTGGCCTCATCCTCCTCGGGATAGCTGGCCACCAGTGCTTTGCGCAGTTCGGCAATCTTGCGGTGGCTTTCCAGCTTGATGTACTTGGAGGTGTCCATGGCCTCGTGGAGATCACTCTCGATTTTGCCGCGGACCTCCTCATACAGGGCTTCATCGCGCACAGGTGCGGTGAATTCGCGCTTCTTCAAGCCCAGCAGTTCGAAGAGTTCCTTCTGGGCGGCCGTGATTTTGCGGATTTCACCGTGCGCGTATTGAATGGCGTCAATAATCGTGGCTTCGGAAACTTCCTTAGCGCCCGCCTCGACCATCACAATGGCGTCTTCGGTTCCCGCCACCACCAGGTTCAGGGCGCTGTTCTTGATCTCGCTGTAGGTGGGGTTCGTGGTCAGGCGCCCGTCCACCAGTCCCACGCGCACGGCGCCCACCGGCGCGAGAAACGGAATGTCGGAAAGGTAGAGCGCCGCCGTTCCGGCCACCAAGCCGATGACATCGGGATTGTTTTCCGTGTCCGCGGAGAGCACCATGGCAATCACCTGGGTTTCGTCCCGGAAGCCATCGGCGAAGAGCGGCCGGATGGGCCGGTCAATGAGACGGCTGGTGAGAATCTCTTTTTCCGTCGGGCGTCCTTCCCGCTTGAAAAAGCCGCCGGGAATTCTCCCCGCGGCGTAGGTATACTCGCGATAGTCCACGGTAAGGGGAAAGAAATCAATTCCTTCCCGGGGGTTGGTCGAACAGGCGGTCGCCAGGACCACCGTGTCGCCGTAGCGGACGAAGGCGGAGCCATTGGCTTGTTTTGCCACCCGGCCACATTCAATCGAAAGGGTATTTGCACCCAGGGTAATACTAACTTGTTTCATCTAAAATCCTCCAAATCCACGCCGGGCGCCACACAAGGGCCACATAGCGGGTCATGGCATGCACATTGCCCGGCCGGAGCGATGGAGCGCGCCCTGCCGGCAGGCATGCAGGTTATTCGGGAAGCTGCGAATCGAGGTGGAAGTTGAACGGAGGTGAGCCCCAAGCCCGATTGGAAGGCCCCTCAAAAGCAAAAGCGATCCGCGCCGGGAAGCCGGGGGATCGCTTCGACAACACTTCTTTCCTTAGCAGAAATCTTGTAACTCTCTCGATATGCACCGGGCTACTTGCGGATGCCCAACTTTTCGATGACCTGTTTGTAGGCCTCAGGGTCACGCCGTTTCAGGTATTCCAAATGACGCTTGCGCCGGCCCACCATATTGAGCAACCCACGCCGCGAAGCATGGTCCTTGCGATGGGCGCGAAAGTGCTCGTTCAGGTAGCTGATCCGCTCACTGAGCAGCGCAATTTGCACTTCGGACGAGCCCGTATCCTGGGGATGGACTCGAAATCGTTCTATGGTATTGCTTTTCGACTCACGGGCCAACGGCATCCGCCTCTCTCCTCGCTTCTCATCTTCTTTATGTACGCACAAAGATTAACATGAACCACGCACTTTTGGCAAAGGAAATTACCGGTAGCGTTTACTTGCATCAAGGGACTGACTTACAATGATCGCGGGTAGCAGTTTCGCGCCGTGCAAGCGGGGCCTGACCCCCGAACTGAGAGTTCCGCGTGGATGTTGCTTACGAACTTACGCTTCTTACTGCCACCAAGCTCGTCGTTTACACCTTCGGGGCGCTCATCCATTTTTTCCTGATGGTTTTGATTTTGGGCAACCTGCGCTTGCGCCGCCTGGAAGGCTTGCTGCTCGGGTTGATGGCGGCATTGTTCATGTGGTACTCGGGCAATCTGCTGGCCCTGAATCTCAGTCTTTACTACGGGGCCGGTCCGGTGGTCCTCTCCGGGATTTCCCGCACCGTTTCGGTGGTGGGATTCATGGCCGCCGTGCCCCTGCTGGTTCATGTGCAGGCCGAATATGGCGCGGGCTTCATCCCGTTCCGGCTGGGGCCGAGGCTGATGGTGGCCGCTTTTTACCTTCCCGCCGTGTCCACCCCGTGGGTGGTGGGCAAGCTGCTGCGCCGCCCCGGCGTGGAGCCCCTCGTCGCGCTCGGCCGCCCGGTGCGCCTGCTGGTCCTTTGGGCTGTCGCCGCCCTGTTCATCGCCGCCGGAATCAACCTGTTCTTAAGAGTGCGGCGCCGCAATGTTGACCCGCCACTGGCGAGACTGCATGGGTACCTCGCCTGGATCCAGGGGCTCCTGGCACTGGGTTGGGGGATTGCTTACCTGCCGCATGTTTTGCCTCCGGTAGGCGGGTTGGGAGGATATTTTCCCACCGCCCTCATGCTGGCGGGAATCCTTCCCAGCGGCCTGATGGGCTATGCCATTTTCCGCTACAATTTTCTCGGCCTGCGCCTGCAGCGGAACGTGGTCTATGCCGTCGCGGCCATCTTTGGATCCCTGATCTATCTGGATTTCCTGCGCCGGGTGAGTGGCTGGCTGGAGCCTCACGCCGTCCTGCGGGAGGTCACTGCCGCGGTCATGATCTTCATTCTGGTCGTACTGGTGGAGCCCCTGAAGCGGTTGATCAGCCGCGCTCTGCATCAACAATTCGTTTCCGAATTTGAAACGGTGCAAAAGCTCGCCGCGGAAATGGAGGCGCACGCCAAGCTGACGGGGGATGTGAATTCCTTGCGCGCGTGGGTGGAAGAGCGGGTGCCCCCGGCGCTCGATTTGGAAGGGGTAAGGCTGATGCGCGGCCCCCGCCCCGGGGGCACTTCGGGGGCGAGCGATGCGGAAAAAGCGCTCTGCGTGCCCATCTCGCGCGGTGGGGAAAGCGTCGCCTATCTGGAGGTTGTTCCCCTCAGCGGTGGAGTTTCCGGGGAGCAGATTGCCGCCCTGGAAATTCTCGCCGGCCGTTTGGCGGCGGCCCTGGAACTTTGCCGCCTCATTGCCGACAAGATCAATCTGGAGCGCGAACTGGCCGCCAAGGAGAAGATGGCTTTTCTAGGCGAGATGGCGGCGCGCATCGCGCACAATGTCAAGAACCCGCTCAGCGGCATGAAGACGATCGTGCAGCTTATGGAAGAGGACTCCTCGCTTCCTGAGAATGCCCGCCGTGATTGCCGGATGCTGGTGGTTGAAATCGACCGTTTGAACCGGAACATCTCGCAAGTGCTGCGTTATGCCAAGCCGGCGCGCGATACCGACCGGCCCGCCGACCTGGCCTCCGTCGTGAAAAGGGTTGCTGCCATCTCCCGGATGGAAGCCGAGCAGCGCCACATCGCCCTGGATGTAGACGTCGGGGGGCCTTGCCTGATTGAAGGCGGAGAGGAGGCGGCCAGTGACATCGTTTCCAACCTCCTGGTGAACGCCCTGGAAGCGAGCGGCGAAGGAAGTGCGATTCTGATTCGCATGGCGAGCCCGCCGGCAGAGCCGAAGTCCGTTGAACTTTCAATCGTGGATCAGGGAAGCGGAATCTCCCCGGATAAACTGGACAAAATATTCCAGCCGTTTTTCACCACGCGGGCGGGGGGCACCGGTTTGGGTCTTGCCATCGTGAAGCGCCGGGTGGATGAAATTGGTGGAACGGTGGAGTGCCACAGCCCGGTGGAAAACGGGAACACAACATCGACTCACCCGGGAGCGCGATTTGTTGTACGCTTTCGGTCGGCCAATTCCCCCCAGGACTCGCGACTTGCGGTCAGGGATTCGGGAGGGGCCGGTGAGCGGGGCTCGGAATCCCCAATTCCCTAGCGCCGATGCGCTGCTTCGGGTGCGCAGAATATGAACAATGTGAAGCCGTCAACTACGAAACAATCGGCGGCAACGATTCTGATTGTTGATGATGACAGTACCGCCCGCTATGGCATGGGGCGCGCCCTGGGGGGCCGATATCGAGTCCTGGAAGCCGAAAGTGTTGCCGCCGCGCGGCTGATCCTGGCTCAGGAAATACCCCATCTTGTATTGCTGGATATTGAAATGCCTGGGGAGAGCGGCCTGGATTTTCTGCGCGAACTGAAGGCCGAGGCCCCGAGCCCCGCCGTCATCATGATCACCGCCTACGGATCGGAAAAGATCGCCGTGGAGGCGATGAAAAGCGGAGCGTACGATTACCTGCCCAAGCCTTTTGAAGTGGATGAGTTGCGCTTGGTGGTGGAGCGGGCACTGGAACACCTCGCGCTGGCCGAAGAAAACCTGCGCTTAAAGCGGCAATTGGAATCCGAAGGCCAGTTCGGCGCCATGATCGGGTCCAGCCAGGTGATGCGCGAGCTTTTCGATCTGGCGGATCGAATTGCCCAGGCGGAAGTGACCGTCTTGATTCAGGGAGAGAGCGGGACGGGAAAGGACCTGCTGGCCACGGAGATTCACCGGCGCAGCAACCGTGGAAAAGGGCCGTTTGTGGCGCTGAATTGCGCGGCGCTTCCCGAGCACCTGATTGAGAGTGAACTCTTCGGGTTTGAAAAGGGCGCGTTTACCGGCGCCACGGCGATGAAGCGCGGCAAGTTCGAATTGGCGAATGGCGGCGTCCTGTTCCTCGACGAGGTGGGGGATATGTCGCTCTCCACCCAAGCCAAGCTGCTGCGCGTGCTCGAAACCCGCCGCGTGGAAAGGCTGGGAGGCACGACGTCGCTGCCAGTGGATGTGCGCATTGTCAGCGCCACCAATAAAGATCTGGCGGCGGAGATTGCCCGGCAGACATTTCGAGAAGACTTGTATTACCGGTTGCGGGTGGTGTTGTTGCGCATCCCCGCGCTGCGCGAGCACCGGGAAGATCTGCCTCTCATGGTGGAGCAGTTCTGCCGCATGCTGGCGGAGAGACACGGAAGGCCCACCCCCGCGGTTTCCAAGGAAGCCATGGAACTCCTGCGCAAGGGGGAATGGAAAGGAAACGTCCGCGAACTCAAGAATGTTCTGGAAAGCGCCATGGTGATGAGCCGCAGCGATACCTTGCTGCCGGAGGATTTTTCCACCGATTTCCTGCGATCCGGCGGGGAGCCCGGGGCGGCCCCTTCGGACGCTGAAATTTTGAAGATCGACGATTACCGCGAGGCGCGCCGGCAGTTTGAAATCGCATTTATCAAGGGCAAGCTGCGCGCCCACGGCGGGAACATCACGCGCACGGCCGCGGCGATCGGTCTGCACCGCCAAAGCCTTCAGGAAAAGCTCCGGGAACTGGGGATTCGCGTCGAAGCAGAGTAATCCCCTGCTGCTCTTTCCTGCGTGGGGATCGACTGCGCGGATCGAGCCGCGAAAACCGATGGAGGGTCACTCCTGGGGTTTGATTTCACGACCTAGTTGCTTTTCTTTCCCCGACGGGGAACAGGATCGCGTCGATCAAGTGAAGCGGGAGAGCCCCGGGATGCGCGGCAGGACGAATAGCCAAACGATGAGGAAACCAACGTAGATCAATATTGCTGTCATGGGATGATTATACACCTTCAAGGCTCCTGCAAGCGAAAGGGACGCGTTGCAGGTGATGGCCGGACAACCATCAGAGCGCCGGCCAGAGCGATTCCCAGATCTTGAATTCGTGATGAAAGCCGATCTGCTCGGTACGGGTAAGCTTGCGCCCGGAGGCCACCTCCAGCGTTTCCTGGAAAATCCTGCGGCCCACGTCTTCGATGGTTTCGGTGCGTTCCAGAATGGTGCCGGCGTTGATATCCAGATCGGCATAGGAGCGGGCAAGCTGCGGATTCGTGCCCACTTTCATCACCGGGCCCAGCGCGCAACCGATGCCGGTTCCGCGGCCGGTGGTAAAAAGCGCCACCTGCGCTCCGCTCAGGAAAAGGGCAGGCGTACAAATCTGGTCGTACCCCGGAGTGTAGAGAATATACAGACCCTTGCGATCGCCCAGCCACTCACCGTACTCGATCAGATCCTCAACGATGGAGGTTCCGCCCTTCGCCTTCACGCCGCTGGACTTCAAGTAGATGTTGTAAAGCCCGCCTTTGATGTTTCCGGGAGAAGGATTATCGCGAAAATAATCGCCGAATTTTCGCACATAGGCCTCATAGCGCTTCAGGGCCCCCATCAATTTGTGGCCGACCTTTTTCGTGCGGGCGCGCCGGATGAGGTCGAGCATGGCGGCCCCCTGAAGTTCCGGGATTTCCGGGAGGAAGACCGCCGCCCCCGCTTTAACAAATAAGTCCGCGGCCGCGCCCACCGCCGGATTGGCCGTGACCCCTGACCATCGGTCGGAACCGCCGCACTCGGTTCCGACAATTAATTTGGAAATGGGAACGGGTTGGCGCTGGAACTGGTTGGCGTAATGAAGCAGCTTTTCCGCGGCTTCCATCCCCTTTTCGACCGTCTTCTCGCTTCCCCCCAACTGTTGAATGGTGAGATTCACCACGCGGCGATTGTAATCGGTGACCGTATTCTGAAATACCGGCGCGGAGCATTCCACGCAGGTCTTCCCGCAACCCAGGTCAACGTAAACGGCGGCGCCTAGGTTGGGATGGCGCAGGCTGTTGGTGAGCAGTTGGTTCAGAATGGTGACCGCCTCGCCGTCGGGCATGCCGCATCCGGCCTCGTGAATAATGGGAACCACGCCGTCAACGTTGGGGAACTTCTCACGCGAATAAATTTCGCGGTTGGCGCGCATGGCGATCTCCCGCACCTCCGTGGAGGAACACATCCCTGAGGTGACGATGCCCACCAGGTTGCGAACCCCCACTTCACCGTCGGGTCGGACGAAGCCATCAAACGTCAGGGAGGAAAGCTCAGGATCCGGACGGGTGCGCCGCGGGTTGTCCTGGTAATGGGGTGTCAAGCGGGGAAGGCGGGATTGCAGGTTGCTGGAGTCAATCGGATCTCCGGGCTGGACGGAGCGGGAGGCGAGTCCAATCGGATCACCCAGCGTGATGTAGGGTTGGCCGCGGCGGATGGGCTTGATGGCAAAGCTTTGCCCGCGCAGCACCCGGCCCGAAACCGTGAACACCTCCCCCGCGTGCCGCAACGGCGTATCCTTGTCGATAAAATCCGCCGTGACCACGGCCACGTTGTCTTTCTCCGGCCGGATGACGATGGCGATTTCCTGCAAGTCTCGAGGTTCCATGGTAATCACTTCACTCCCTGTCGGGACTGCGCAAAAGCAGGTCGTCCCGGGATTTAATCCAGTCTGCGGAATGCGGGTCACGCGCTAACGCCGGCCAATTCCGGCACGCGCACGCGCGATCCATAAAACGCATAGTATGTTATGAAGATGTAGCACAGCCAAGGCACCAGCATGGCCAAGGCCATACTGTGAGTGGCTTGGAAAACCAGGCCCATGGCCAGGGGCCCAAGGGCGCCGCCGATGACCGACATGATGATGATGGACCCCCCCACCTTCGTGTTCGAGCCCAATTCCTTGATGCCCAATGCAAAAATGGTGGGGAACATAAGTGACATGAAGAAGCTGGTGAGGAATACCGCCCCCACGCCCAGCCAGCCCGGGAATAAAACTGCCACCGCCACGAGCAGCGTATTGATGATGGCATAAATCCCCATGAGCCGCGTGGGGGGAATGAACTTCATCAGATAGGTTGCCGAGAACCTTCCGAGTCCAAAGGCCACGAGCGTTCCGGTGAGAAGGTATCCAGCAAATTTTTCCGGCCGATGGGTGTAATCCTGAATGTATTGGATGTAATAGCTCCAGGTACCCACTTGCGCCCCCACATAAAGAAACTGGGCGATGACTCCCTGAACGAAATGCGGGTAATGGATCAGATCACGGGCTCGGCCATGGTCGCGGCTCCCGGCGGGTTCAGCCTCTTCCGCAATCTTGGGGAACCTGGTCATCATGATCAGCAATGCCCAAATAAAGATTATTGTGCCCAGAACGAGATAAGGGGGTCCGACCCGGAGCGTCTCGTGGTGAAGATAGGCCGAGTACGTGCCCGCCGCCTTGAGGTCGGCAATTTGCCGGTTGTTCAGCTCCACTCCGGAAAAAATGAAAATGGTGCCCACCAAGACTCCCAGAACGGCGCCCACAGGATTGAAGGCCTGGGAGAAATTGAGCCGCCGTTCCGAATATTGCGGGACGCCCAACATGGCGATAAAGGAGTTTGCCCCGGTTTCCAGGAAGGCTGCCCCACTGGCGATGACGAAAAGAGCAAACAGGAAAAATGCATACTTTCCAACCAGCGCCGCCGGCCAGAAGAGAAAGGCCCCGGCGCTGTAGAGGAAGAGACCGATCACCAATCCGGTTTTGTACCCATACCTCTTCATTACCAGGGCGGCTGGCACGGCCACCACGAAATATCCCATGAAGAACGCTGATTGGATGAGAGCGGCCTTGTAGCGGGGAAGCTCAAACGACTTCATGAACTGCTTAATCAGGATGTCGTTCAGGTTGCTGGCAATCCCCCAAAAAAGGAACAGGGCGGTCACCAGAAAGACCGGCAACAAACTCCCCGGCGCAAACATGGGCGGGTGCTGCTCCGGGTTGGGGTTTGCGTTCGGCATGGGCATAGACGACACTCCACTTCCAAGATAGCAAACTTTGTTGTTTGGTACTGGAACGTTCGCCCTAAGTCTCGAGGTCTTTCGTATCGAGTGTTCCAGCCGCATTGAGCCGGGCAAAAATCGCGGCCGTCTCACGGATTCCGTCTTCCAGTGATGTATGACTGATTTCCCCCAAATCCTTGTGCAAAGAGCTGTCGTCAAAGTCGTAGGAGACTGGTAATTGGTGGCCTTCCGCCTTGATGAGACCGCGTGAAGGCGGCAAGATCTCACCCAGAACAGTCAGGAATTCAGGTATCCGCATCACGTTGCCACGCGGAGTATAGACCTTCGCTCCGGTCAGGCCCGCTTCCGCCGAGCGAATGAAAATGCGGGCCGTATCACGCGCGTATTGCATGTCCAATCCGCCGGTGAAGCGAATGGTGTAGGGCTGGCCGATCACGGTGGCCTTGATGGCCTTGGTGGGGCCGGAGGTCATCCCCCGGTCGCGCCCCACGCCGTAGACGGTCCCGGGGCGGATTCCCACGCTGGAGAGCCCGTCATTCAAAAAGTAGACCCGCGCGTTCCCTTCATTACATTGCTTAAAGACGCCGTAGTGAGTCCCGGGCAGCAGCGGGGCTCCCTCTGGAACGGTTGCGCCGCCGCACATTTCTTCCGGGCCAAAGACCGCCGCGGAACTGGCATAGACAAGGCTCTGCACCAGATCGCGCCGGCGGCGGGCCACCTCAAAAACGTTGAGAGTTCCCACCACGTTGATCATGGCGCCGCGCAAAGGGTCGGCGGCGCAGAAGGGCACCTGGATTCCCGCCAAATGGAGCACGTGGGTTATGCCGTGATCCACGATGGCGCTTTCCACATCTTTAAACTGGGTGATATCGCCTTGCAGCATGCGGACGGAGGGCATCTGCTCCGGCGTTAGCAGCGCCGCCAGGCGAGCCGATTCGGTGTCGATGTCAAAAACCCACGGCTGGTCCCCCCGATCCACCAACTCCTTGACGATCCAGGCGCCAATAAATCCTTTCGCGCCGGTGACCAGGAAACGGCGGGAAGAATCAGGATGAGCACTGCTCGAGTTCGTTTGCATCATGCTCTGGCATTATATGCGTTAATGAGAGTGAGTCAAAGATGCGATGAAAGCCTGCTGGGCGGCGGAGAAGTCGCAGCCGACTCCTGGCGAACCACCGTACGGCCGGCGATTGCGTTGGAAACCCCTCTTCAGATAGAGTAGCCGGCCATAGGAGAGACTCCATCGCGATATCACGAAATTCCAATGGGAAGGATCAACCATGCGCATTCGATATACCCTTTTATTCGTGATTTTATCCGTCGGCCTGTTGCCGCGGGCGTGGTCCCAGGCAAATGAAGAATTCAATATCCGGGGGCATTATACCAAATACGAATACCGCATCCCCATGCGGGACGGTGTCCACTTGTTTACGTCGGTCTATGTTCCCAAGGACGCCACGGTCGCCTATCCCTTCCTGGTATTTCGCACGCCTTACAGTGTGGGTCCGTATGGCGAAGATCAGTACCCCAAGTCAATAGGGCCTTCGGAAGCATTTGAGCGCGCCGGCTACATTTTCGTTTACCAGGATGTGCGCGGCCGCTATATGTCGGAGGGCAAGTTCGTGGAAATGCGCCCGCACATTGATGAAAAGCGCAGCAACAAGGATGTGGACGACAGCTCCGACATGTACGACACGGTGGAATGGCTGCTCCACACCGTCCCCAACAACAACGGCAACGTGGGTATCTGGGGAATTTCCTATCCGGGCTTTTTCACTTCGGCCAGCATTATCGACTCGCATCCCGCCATCAAGGCTGCCTCACCGCAGGCTCCGATGACCGATCTCTTCACGGGCGACGACGCCTACCATGGTGGGGCATTCATGCTCGCCGCCAACTTCGGCTTCTATGCCTCGTTCAAGCCGTTGGACAATCCCACCCTGCCAAGTGCCTCCGTGCCCTTCGACTACGGCACCTCCAGCGGCTTCGACTTTTTCCTCAAACTGGGGCCGCTCGCGAATGCCAATGAGCGCTACTTCCATGGCCAGAGCTTTCTCTGGAACGATCAGGTGGGACACACCACTTACGACGACTACTGGAAGGCGCGCAATCTTGCCCCGCACCTGAAAAACATCCATTGTGCGGTGCTGACGGTGGGAGGGTGGTTCGATGCGGAGGACCTTTCCGGCCCCTTCAAAGTCTTCCGCTCCCTCGAGCAGAACGATCCGGGCATTTACAATGGGCTGGTGGAGGGCCCCTGGGTGCACGGCGGCTGGGGGCGCTTGGAGGGCGATCACCTGGGCAGCGTGAGCTTTGCCGCCAGGACGGCGCTCTACTTCCGCGACAACATTGAGTTTCCCTTCTTCGAAAAGTATTTGAAGGGGAAGGGGACGGAGGATTTGCCCAAGGCCTATGTTTTCGAAACCGGCACCAATGTGTGGCGCAAGTATGCAAGCTGGCCTCCCGCCAGTGCCAAGGCTCGCGTACTCTACTTTCAGGACCACGGGGGGTTGTCCTTCCTGGCTCCGGAAACCCGGCAGGAGGCGTTTGACGAGTATGTGAGCGACCCCAACCTCCCGGTGCCCTTCATCGATTACCCCGCCCGGGCAGTGCCCCAGGAATACATGGTGGGCGATCAGCGCTTCGCCTCCACCCGTCCGGATGTGCTGGTTTACCAGACGGCGCCGCTGGAACAGGACGTGACGATCGCCGGCCCCATCTCCCCGCGCCTGTTCGTATCCACCACCGGCACCGATTCCGATTTTGTGGTCAAACTCATCGACGTCTATCCCCCGGATTACCCCCAGCCGGAGGAAGCGAAAGGGGCGCCGGCAACTCCACCCCCGCCCACAGATGTTCCGCCTCCCTCCATCATCCTGGCCGGATACCAGCAATTGCTGCGAGGCTGGCCGCTGCGCGCCAAATTCCGCAACAGCTTCGAGAAACCGGAGCCCATGACGCCCGGCCAGGTCGAAGAACTGGACTTCACCGCCCCCGATATCAACCACACTTTCCGCCGCAATCACCGCATCATGATTCAGGTGCAGAGCACATGGTTTCCCCTGATTGACCGCAATCCCCAGACCTTCGTCAATATCCCCGACGCCAGGCCGGAGGATTTCAAGAAGGCCACGCAAAGGGTTTATCGCGGAAAAGGAAAATCATCAGGAGTGATCGTCCACGTGCTGGAGTAGCGACCGTAGCGCGGGCGGACTGCAAGAGAACATCAAAAGGCAAAGGGCGAATGGTGAAGGGTGAAGGTGATCTGTTTCTAGGACACTTTGTCTCTTGACAAATGGAGCCGATATGTTTAGGCTAGATATGCCATGAAAGCCTGGTGCAATGCGCCCTCCACGGAAATCTGCCCAACTCACCAATCACCCCTGAAAATTGACCCAACACGAAGAGATGTTAAAAATGAAGATCGACCCGACTATGTGTATGAAAACACGTGGGAGTCGGACAAGATGTACTCCCATTCGCACATTTTTTACGCGAAAGTTCCGCTTTTGGATCGTTGGTCGCGGGTTTCTTGCGCAAAAATCGCGTTTTCAGGGGGACAAAACGGGTAGGCAGGGCCAAAGCCTAACGGAATGAAAGTTGACCCGACTATGTTTATGAAAACACTGGTGGATAAGAATACAAAGATCCTCATTTCGTGCCGCTCATTGCGTGGCCAGATCCGTCAGAGGCGGAGGGCCGAAGGTTCGAGCGCAATTCTGCCAGCGGTCAAGGCGTTGGCACGCATCGGGAGGCCGGGTCGGCGCACGAATTGCAATTTCTCCGACCGCCGACTAGAATCGACCATGAGGTGAAAAAATGGAAAATGACATCCTGCGGATTGCGGGCCGAGAATTTCATTCGCGCCTGATCGTGGGCACGGGAAAGTATCGCAGCTTTCAGGAGATGGCGCGGGCGCACGAAGCTTCCGGCGCGGAGATCGTCACGGTGGCCGTCCGCCGCGTGAATCTGACCGACCGCAGCAAGGAATCCCTGCTCGATTACATCGACCGCACCAAACTTTTCATCCTGCCGAACACGGCGGGCTGCTACTCCGCCGATGAGGCCGTGCGCACGGCGCGCCTGGCGCGGGAGGTGGGGCTTTCCAACTGGATCAAGCTGGAAGTGATTGGCGATGAAAAGACGCTCTTCCCGGACAATTTCGAACTGGTCAAAGCCACGGAGGTTCTTGCCAAAGAGGGTTTTGTGGTGATGCCCTATACCAACGACGATCTTATCGCGGCGCGGCGCTTGATCGATGCGGGGGCGGCGGTGGTGATGCCCCTCGGCGCGCCCATTGGTTCCGGGCTGGGCATTCAGAACCCTGCCAATATTCGCATTTTACGTGAAATGATTACGCAGGTTCCCTTGATTATTGACGCGGGAGTGGGCACCGCCTCGGACGCCGCCTTCGCCATGGAGTTGGGCGCTGACGCTGTCCTGATGAATACCGGCATTGCCGGCGCGCGGGACTCCGTGCTGATGGCCCAAGCAATGAAGAACGGAGTGCTTGCCGGCCGCCAGGCATTCCTCGCCGGCCGCATGCCCAAGAAGCTCTACGCGACAGCCTCAAGCCCATTGCAGGGCGTTGTGCACTAGCAGTGAATAGGAAGCGGGCGGTTCGCGAACTGCCCCTCGTTTCTAATCCGCAGCAGCCCCGCCGGCACGCGCTTAATTCTTCTGCAACTCAGCGAGCGTGGCGAGGATCTCCTCGCTGTGCTCCTGGGGTTTTACGCCGGTCCACACTTTGGCGATTTTGCCCTTGGGGTCAATCAGGAAGGTGTTGCGCGCGGCCATCCCGTTGTCGCGCAGCGAGCCGTATTCCGCCGTGACCGTCTTCTCCGTATCCGCCAGAAGTTTGAACGTCAGGCTCTGTTTTGTGCAAAAGTCCTGATGGCTGGCGCTGGAGTCCACACTGACGCCGATAATCACGGCGTTTTTTTCTTCATATTTCGCCAGGTCGCGCTGAAAGTTGTGCGCCTCAATGGTGCAGCCCGGCGTATTGTCCTTGGGATAGAAGTAAAGCACCACCCATTTGCCGTGAAATTCATTCAAACTCACTCTGCTGCCGTCCTGCGACGGGAGATTGACTTGGGGAGCCTTCTGGCCCACCGCGGGAATCTCTTGAGCCTGACCCGCCGCGAGTGCCAACCCCCCGCACACGAGGCAGAGCATACCGATCCGCACGATGAAATGGAGATTCATGGTTTGTGTCCTCCTCAGCCCTGGGAATAAAGATACACCTCAACGCGCGGCATCGCAACCGGGGAAGATTTGAGCACAGATTCCTTCCGCGTTTCGCTAGCGCTGGGGAGAGGTTTCT